>Ga0123519_10006398_pt1 | contig 18517 bp, 9 predicted proteins | sample YelNatPaOPRAMG02_FD_87396 | JGI IMG/M metagenome (GOLD analysis project Ga0123519, IMG submission 87396) | Hot spring microbial communities from Yellowstone National Park - Yellowstone National Park OP-RAMG-02 (version 2) | ecosystem: Environmental > Aquatic > Thermal springs > Hot (42-90C) ... | reverse complement strand
TTCCTGCCCCACTCTTCAACTCAACAATCGCTACCAGCACAAGAATCCGAATGCAAATAGTCCTCTCGTTGGACTGGTTGCATCAGGTCAAAGAAAAGCTGGAAAGGAGGTGGACGTTAATTTGAGTGTCGGTTGTTTGTAACACTCACATTGCTTGGTTAAGCCCAAGCAGGCATTGCTTATGCACAATATTCAAAACTAAGGAGGGTTTGCGTTGAAAAAAATTGTTGTATTCTTGGTAGCTGTACTGGCTCTTTCGGTATTCACTATCGAAATGGCAGCTGCCGCAACTTGGAGCAATGCTCAGTTGTTGAACGATCCTTCAGAAACCTCGTGTAAGGATCCGCACTGCTATCCCGCATCCGGCGGTGGCTTCCACTTAATGTACAAATACGCAGTCAATCCGTGGCAGATCAGATATCGCCGCTATACTCAGAGTTTGGGACCTAGATATAACATTCCAAACACTGCATGGCCCGGTGGCTACGCATCGCTTACCCAGGCGCTTGATGGAACAATATGGGCTGCATGGGAAAACTGGGCTGACGGAAACGAGCAAATTTATGCAGCAAGATCAACAGACGGCCAGAACTGGACCGTTTATGATGTGACACAGTATTACTACCCACCCGGTAGAGGTGGCGAAGCGAAGACACCTCAGCTTGCACCGTATGGGACTGGCAGCAGCCCTAACATTATGATCGCTCACTGGCAAGCGTATGACAAGATTCTAAATTACAATACCTGGAACGGCACTGTTATGAGTGGAGTTAACTCCATGGGTGTCAGCACCGATAACTCATACGCCGTCACAGGCATTTGTCGCTCACCATACGACGGAAGTGTCTATCGCACCTACGGACGAAAAATAAACGGTGTTTGGCAGATATGTTACAAGCGATGGGATGGTTCAAGTTGGGGGCCTGAAGTCCAGGTATCTACCAACACGGGTAGCGACTTTGTAGCCAGACCAAGGATTGCAGTAAACGCTTTGAACCAAATAATGGTGGTCTGGGATCAAGTAAATTCGGTCTGGTATCGCTTCTATGACCCGGCTCAAGGCTGGTCACCTCAGGGTACTATAGGCGATGGTTACTGGGCTTCGGTCACTGCAATTCCCGGCACTGCATCCTTCTACATGGTCTACTGTCCGGTCAACAGGCCGCAAAATTACGTTTATGGAAGACGATTCATCTACGGACAGTGGGACGAAGAAGAACTTGTATCTAAGGGAATTTCCTTCGGATATACAACAACGCCTGAGATTTGCGCAGACTCGACCGGCAAACTAATGTGTGTATGGGAATCATGGCCTAACGGCAGTCCCCAAATGTACTATTCGATTTGCAACGACTTCACAGTGCAGGATACCACGCCGCCTGTTTTCAACGGTCCCGTGTATGACGATGGAGACACTCAGGACATAGCAACGTTCCTACATGCTACCTGGAACGCAGCAAGCGATCCAGAAAGCGGAATACACCACTACGAGTACTCTATCGGAACATCGCCCGGATCAACCAACGTGTGTGGATGGGTGAACTCCGGACCCGATCTCGAAATGGTTCATTCACAGGCGTTTAGCGCAGGCACCTACTATATCAACGTCCGCGCGATGAACAACGCCGGTCTGGCGAGCAACGTAATCTCAAGCAACGGGATACAGATAACAGCCGTTAATAACCCAATGACCTTTAGCTTGCCTATAAATGTCGAATCATCCAGCCGTGCGTGTTCAAACGCCGCGTTAGCAAAAGCAAATGACGGCGGGTTGCACCTGGTTTATGACATTACCGATCCATATGTTCACTACCGCAAGAGAGGAGCGGACGGAGTTTGGGGAACAGCCGTCGGGGTCGCACCGGGCGCTTATCCTAGCATTGCCGAAACAACTAACAACATCATCCGGACAGTTTTCACTACGACGGCAGGCAGAGAAAATCTTACTTTGCAAGAGTCCTACAACAGCGGTAGTGGATGGAGTGCGGCTACTACGATATTCACTGGAATGAATTGGTATCCAAGACTGGTTAAAGGTGTTTCCGGCACGGTGCATCTTATCGACAATGCAGGAACCAGTCACACTGTAAAATACGGAGTAAGGAACGGCAGTTGGTCCTCGCTTACCGACTTGGGCACATCCAGCCGATACGGCACCCCTGATATGGTAATGGGAACGGATGGCACCCTACACGCGGCCTGGATATCTGGAAACGACTTAGTATACCGCAAGAACGTTAACGGATCCTGGCAGACGGCACAAACGATAGATACTGGCGCAGGCTACATGATGCCCAGGATTGCGCTGGATAACTCAAATAGGCCTGCCATAGTGTGGCTCGGTGCTTGGGAGGAAGCTGGCTACCGCGTTATGTTTACTCAGTGGACCGGAAGCGCTTGGACCACTCCCAGAATAATCGGCTATGGCCACTATCCTGCAATAGCTGTCGACCAGAATGACAAGAAGCACATAGTGTACTCGTTCAAGGGTACTAATGGCAAGGAAGACATAATGCATGTTGTCTACAACGGTTCCGGTTGGACAACAGGTCGCAATCTTTCGCAGAATAACGGAGCTAGCCTGAGACCGGCAATCGTTGTTACAAACGACAATTCCGTCCACGTTGCCTGGCAGGACGACAGCAACCGAACCAACTCGCAGATATTCTACTGCACCAGCGCAAGTGCTCCAACAAAGGGAGCAATCGCTGGAGTCGTGCGCGATAACAACAACAATCCTATAGCCGGGGCAACAGTTTCAACGAACACCGGCAACTATTCAACAACGACTGCGGCCGACGGTTCCTACAGGATAGGCAATGTTACTCCGGGGACCTACAACGTAACGGCTCAAAAAGACGGCTATACATCTCAGACACAGTATAACAAAACTGTAACCGCTGGACAGACTACGATTGTGGACTTTACGTTGACTTTGGTACCGGGAACGATTACTGGTACAGTCAAGGACACCAGCAACAATCCGTTGTCTGGCGCTACAGTAAGAACCACCACTGGTGGATACTCTACGACTACCAATTCCAGTGGTCAGTATACGCTGTCCAATGTAGTACCCGGCACTTACAGCGTAGAGGCTTCGAAGAGCGGCTATCTGTCGCAGACTCAGTCGAATGTCCAGGTTGTTTCAAATCAGACAACCACCGTCAATTTCAACCTGCCGCCAAACCTTGGCAGAATTCAGGGCGTAGTCAATGACGAATGCGGTGACCCGCTAGGTGGCGCTACGGTGCAAACAACAACCGGTGGTTATTCCACAACCACTGCGGCTGATGGGAGCTATGTGCTCAACAACGTTGTCGCCGGAACATACTCAGTCGTAGCTTCAAAGAGCGGCTATCAGAGCCAGACCAACAACAACGTATCTGTAACCGCTGGCCAAACAACTACGTCGAACTTCCAACTTGCGATGCTAACGGAAGAGGACGTATTGGTTAACGGCAGTTTTGAAGGCGGTTTCTTCAGCTTCTGGGGCGGCTCGATGGCCAACAGTTGGGGAGCCACATTCAGATCATCCGAACATGGCAGCAACTGCAATTGGTCTGCTTACGATGCTGGCGGATCTGTCGGATATACGCAGCGTGTCTATCTAAACTATCAGGGCGGAGAGGCTGGCATAGCTCAGGTAGTTAGCGGCCTAACCCCCGGCGCCTCGTTTAGATTCAGCGCATATGCATATCAGACATCGACGAATTCGACTTGCTGGATTGGAGTTGACCCTAACGGCGGAACAATTCTTCCTTCACGCACAACAGCGTTTGTTAACACGCCTGGTCAGTGGAACTATCAGCAGGTCACCGGAACCGTTGGGCCAAGTGGAACAGTTACTGTGTTCCTATGGGTATGGCATCAGTGGAATCCGGCTGGCACGTGTTACTTCAACGATGCAAGGTTGATCGTCACTGTCCCAGGTAGCCCAGGCAAGATAAGCGGCTTTGTGCGCGACGGTAGCAATAACCCCATAAGCGGTGCCACTGTAGCCACCAACGTTGGAGGTTATACGACAACGTCGGCTGCGGACGGCAGCTATACCCTCTTGGATGTTCGACCTGGCAACTACAACGTAACAGCTAGCAAGACCGGCTATCAGTCTCAAACCAAGGCAGTGACCGTAAGTGCCTGTACCAATACCGTCTGCGACTTCACGATAACCCAACCAACAGAAAAAGTGCAGAATGGTAACATGGAAGGCGGCTTCTGGAGCACTGGTTGGGGAAGCGACTGTAGCGGCAGGGCTAGTGTGTTGCCAAATCCGAACAATGCTTGGGGATGGAACAACGACCCGTCAGTTCCTTTCAACACGTTCGACGAAACCGGAATAAGGCGCAGCGGTAGCCATTCTTGTGGCATTGCATTCTGTCAGACAGCTTCTTCACCCGGAAAGATGGGCGTTATCTGGCAGACAGTCTATCTAGGCGCCCCGAACATATCGAAGACGTTCACGGCATATGCTTATCATACGGACGGCAATTGTCCGTCGATAATGTGCTGGAACCCGGGAATTAGCCAGCCTGATCCTATGACCGCCTATTACAATGGACGGTACCAATGGATTACGACTGACAACTGGGGGCAGCGCTACATGTGGGTTGGCCGATCGATGACCGTAACCGCTGATTCTACCGGATATGTGACCATTATGGTCGGTGGGGCAGCACATCCAGGTACGGCTAGCGGCGCATGCGTGTATATCGACGACGTGAGCGTCCAGTAGAAAATTGCGGTGGGGTCGGGCAAGCCGACCCCACCGCATTCCTCGTAAAGTCAGACAACATAAGCCCATAAGCTGATTTCTGACTAAGCAAAGCATCATTGCTTTGTTAAATTCTACTATCAGCGATCTTGACCTAGGCTATGCGCTTCAGGTATAGTATAGCTACCTCATTATTGGGCGGAATGTTTTAGTGGATCCCAGGATTCCTGCAAAATACCGTTTTGGCGTTACATGGCGGGCTATTGTGGTTGGTCTGCTGCTGATCCCCATCAACAGCTACTGGATATTCATGATGGAAATCATCCGCTACCAAGGGCATCCGACCACTATTTCGCTCTTCTACAGCTCGATCTTCAATTTGGTCTTGCTGATTATACTAAACGGGCTGATCCGCAGGTGGATTCCAAGATGGGTTTTCAGTCAGGGAGAGCTAATCACCGTCTACGTAATGCTTAATATTGGCGCGGCGCTCGTGGGACATGATTCGCTGCAAATACTCGTTTCTATGATGCCGTTCGCCAGCTACTTCGCCACGCCTGAGAACAAGTGGAATACTCTGTTTGTCAACAAGCTGCCGGATTGGCTGGTAGTTAAAGATCCAATTGCCGTTAAGAACTTCTACAGGGGCGGGAATCTCTACGATCCCGCCAACTACACTCCCTGGATTGTCCCTGTGCTTTGGTGGTCGGCATTTGTGCTCGTTCTCTTGGGAATGTTTTTGTGCATGAACGTGCTCTTGCGGAAACAGTGGACCGAGCGCGAGAAACTCAGTTATCCCCTGGTCCAGCTTCCTCTTGATCTTACCGCGGAAGGAGCACCGTTGTTTAGGGAAAAACTGCTGTGGTATGGACTCGCGATAGCCGTTGTTATCGACGTATGGAACGGCCTCAGCGCTCTCTATCCTTCCATGCCTGCCATACCCATCAAACTCGGTGATCAGTCCAGATACTTCACCACCCGACCGTGGAACTCCATCGGCTGGCTACCAACCCAATTTTATCCGTTTGGAATTGGGCTGGGAATGCTTCTTCCGGTAGATCTTTTGTTCTCATGTTGGTTCTTTTTCTGGATTTGGAAGGCGGAGCGCATTCTGACTGCTGCGTTCGGCTACGAAACGGTTAGAGGCATGCCGTTTGTGAACGAGCAATCGTTCGGCGCATATATGGGTATCTGCATCTTCGCAATATTGGTCTCGCGTAGGCACTTTATCGAGCTTGGCAAGCACTTCGTGGGAGCAAAGAGCAATATCGACGACAAGGGAGAACCCATCTCTTATCGCGCAGCAATGTGGTTTGTGCTGCTTGGGATGGTATTTCTGATATACTTTTCGCGCAGGGCAGGGCTATCAGCGTCGATAATAATACCTTTCTTTGTTATCTATTTCGCCATGTGTATTGCAATCACACGCATGCGAGCCGAGCTAGGTCCGCCAGCTCATGATCTTCACTACGCAGGTCCCGACCAGATTATAGTAAACTTCGTCGGCCCAAAGGAAATGAGCACCCAGAACCTGAGCATTCTATCGCTGTATTGGTGGTTCAATCGAGCATATCGCTCACATGCTATGCCGTTCCAGTTGGAAGGCTTTAAGATGGCGGAACGCACGAAAATGAGCTACCGCGGCTTGTTCGCTGCCATGGCGATCGCCGGAGTGGTCGGCACTTTCGCAGCGTTTTGGGTGATCTTGCATCTTCTCTACCAATACGGAGCAATTTCATCCAGCATTGGACCGCCAAACGTGCCTTTGATCTTCGGCTCGGAACCGTTTAACCGACTGGATGGATGGCTGAAAATTCAAATGCCTACAGACGTAAACAGGGCCATAGCCGTAGCGGTTGGTTTTGCTGTTACGATGGTTCTTAATTCGCTGAGGATGAAAATCGGCTGGTTTCCGTTCCATCCGGTCGGATTCGCTGTATCAAGCAGTTGGTCAATGCATCTGCTTTGGCTGCCTCTTTTCATAGCTTGGGCGATCAAGCTGACCATTCTCCGCTATGGAGGGCTAAAACTGTATAAGCAAGCACTTCCGTTCTTCCTTGGTCTGATTTTGGGCGAGTGTATGGTCGGAAGTTTCTGGACTATCTGGGGTATTATATTCCGCATTCCGTCATACGCGTTCTGGCCGTAATCGACGGGTTGCGACAAAACCTCCGCACGTTATTAATTCTTTGTGCGTCCATTTTAATCGCTTTACCACAAATAAAACGAACAAATTTCCGTCGAATGAATACCAATTTGCACTATATTTGCGCTATAATTGCGGCCGCATACGTTGCTATTGTCGTCTGATAGACCATAATGCTTCGGATAATAACTGCCGATAATCAAGGATGACTGACATTGGCTCTGACAATCTGCCGGAAGTACTGCCTCTGAGGAGCCTGCTGTTTGATGTTTGCTGAGAGAAGTAATCTCACGCCCCAAGAACGCCATCGGTCGCCGCATCCGAGCGAGGGAAGGCGAAATCCATTTCGCATACAATTACTTGTCTGGGCTACGGCTGTTTCCGGGATTTTTTTGGCCGCATGGCTAGCTTTTTCAAGCGGAATCCGCGAATCTACGCCTGCCGAGCTTGCAGCCGCTATGGCATTCTGCGCGTGCGGAGGTCTCGGGGGCACAAGTTATTGTTTCGCTGCATTCGTCCTTTCAAAGGAACTGCGACATGCTCTTGCGTCAGTCGGTTTCTTTGCGCTTTGCGGCGGTTTTGTGCTGCAAGCCATTGCCGATCAGGTCAGCACAGAACCAGTTCTCTACGATTGGATACTCGCTGTTGCATGGCTACTGGCTTCGGTGGCTTTTTTTGGCGCAGCGCATTCTCGTACGGTCATTCGACTTTCAGGCAGGCCGCAGACTTTTCTGGTATCTGCATTGGCACTAATTTTGGTACTCGGCTTCCCTATGGCGGTGCTTAGTTACGCCATCGATGTAACCGTTTTCTATGCGTTCAGCGCTGTCCCCGAAAGAGCGCTGGCTGCTTACGTCAGCGAGGCTGTCAGCGGAGCAGTTTCGTTCCTGCTCGTCCTTATCGCCTTAAGAGCGAATTACCGTCGCGTGATTCGCGGTCAAGATCGAACTGCTGCAATAATGTGCTCATTCTTAGTGCCGTGTTCGTTCTCGTTGCTTTCCAGAACGGCTTCGGTTGTTCGTTTTGATCCGTGGTGGAATACAGGGCACCTGCTAATGATTGTTGCATGGTTCGCATTTATAGTTGCCGCAGGAGTGGGTAATGCGTTGGTTCACAAGGAAGCTAGGGACCGGCTCGATGAAATGGAAACAATGCACCAAGTATCGTGGTCGCTTGTCGGGGCAGCAAACATAAGCGAACTTCCCGACCGTCTAGCCCAAATGCTTGCACATGAGCTGAAAGCGGAAATAGTAAGCATCTACCTAGCAGACAATGCAAGGCAATCGCTTCGCCTGGTTGCGCAATACGCCCCTGATGAATGCTCCGATCGGGTAGGCACCATATACCCTGTATTCTCAACTGACCGCAGGCCAGGATTCCACTCGGGCCACACCGCCAGAGCATTTACCTCCGGCGAGGCTCAGGTAGCGGACGACGTGTTCATCGATGTAGAACTTGTGCCATGGCGAATGCTAGCCGGCCATGACGGACGCGCCGTTTCACTACCCCTCATCGACAAACGAGAAATCATAGGGGTATTGAGTCTGTACTTCGCAAGCCGCGAACTGCTCACACAGCAACGATTAAAGTTGCTCACCATGATAGCAGCCGCCGTAAGCCCAGCAATCGGACAAGTCCGGCAGCTCGAACAATCCGAAACCGAGCAACTTGACCGCGCTGCTTGACGGCAGATGTGCTACTATTCTTCTGCAGTCTTCTCGGCTGTAGCGGGGGCTTCAGCAGCCTCCACCGCTTCCTCAACGTGAGACACGTGAGGCGCAACGCAAGTACAGATAATCGTAGACGGGTCCGTACGAACCTCAATACCTTCTTTCAACGTGAGATCGCCCACGCTAATATGATGCCCGATCGCAAGATTGGTAATGTCTACTTCGATGCGAGGCGGAATCTCCGTCGGCAGGCAGGAAATCTCCAAGGTGTCCGTGACCTGTTCTACAATGCCTCCTTCGCGAGCGCCGATTGCCTCTCCGACCAGCACTACCGGAACATCAACATTAACCTTCTCTTCAAGCGACACGCGCTGGAACTGAATATCGAGCACCCGCCTGGTCAATGGGTCCTTGTAGAAGCCTTTAATAATCACAGTGCCGTCGCAGTCTTCCGGAGCGCCTTTGACCTTAAGGTCGATGAGCGACATTATGCCTGCTTCCGAGGATTTGACCTGATCCACAACGTCCCTGAGTTTAACTTCTATAGGTATCGACTGAAAATCACGGCCGTATACGCTGCCCGTGACATAACCAGCCTTCCGAAGCTTTTTCATATGGCTCTTGCTCATATCAGAGCGATAGTTTGCCTCAAGTGCCAATTTCTGCATTTCTTGACTCCTCTCGGTAAGTACCGTGTCAGTATAACCGGATCACTACTCAATCGTCAAGGTAAGGCATTCGAGTGAAAAACAATTCTAATTATATCAGCCTCAGCAAGCTCGCTCGTTGCAAATGCCAACAGTCTGCCGTTAGTCGTTTTCGTGCTCCATCACACCAACCTCGAGCTGGACGTCTGCGCGATCCTCGATTCGCTCCACCTGCCCATCTCGTATCCACACGATGCGATCGGAAATGTCGAGCATCTTGAGATCGTGAGTCGCCGAGATAATTGTGACTCCCTGCTCCTTGTTGAGCCTCTTCAACAGGTCGATTATTTCCTTACCGGTCTTCAGGTCCAAGTTGCCAGTTGGCTCATCCGCAAGGATAATTGCAGGATTGTTTGCGAGTGCTCTAGCGCACGCAACCCTCTGTTGTTGTCCACCCGAAAGCTCGGTAGGTTTGTGATGAAGCCTATCGCCCAAACCAACGATCTTTAGAAGCTCAATGCCCCTATCGATAGCCTCATCGTTCGGAACGCCTGCGAAGATCATCGGCAGCGTGACGTTTTCAAGCGCTGTCATTACGGGGATTAGGTTAAAGCTTTGAAAGATGTAGCCGATCGTCCGACAACGAAGATATGCCAATTCCTGGGCATCGAGCTGAGCCATGTCCACATCATTGATGAATACTGTTCCCGAAGTTGGCTTATCCAATCCACCAACCATGTTGAACAGTGTGGATTTACCTGAACCGGACGGCCCCATGATCGAAATATACTCCCCGCGGTAGATATCGAGCTGTATACCCTTCAGGGCCTGCAGGACTTGCCCGCCCATTACGAATTCCTTAACCAGGTCTTTCGTTCTTACGACATATTCTTTCTTTGCGGTTTTTGCCTCGTTTGCAGAGACTTCAGTTCCCATTGCTTTATCTCCCTCACCCCAGCCCTCTCATGTAACTACTGAGAGGTAGCAGGTGATACTTATTTCTTCGTCCCCAACGGACTGCAGCTATATCTCCGAACGCAGCGCCATTGCAGGCGGCATGTTGGCCGCGCGCAACGCAGGTGCGATGGTTGCGATAAATGTCAGAACCATACCAACGAACACGGATATCAGGAACGTCTTTCCTGCCTCAATAAGCTCCACGTTCGCTACCATATCCCAGCCTTTGGTAAAACCGGCCAAAAGGACAATTAGCACAAAACCGACTATCCAGCCCAAAATTGACGCAGCAATGCCCATCATACCGGACTCAAGCATAAACAGCTCGACCACGAATATATCAAGTGCACCCAGGCATTTCATGGTCCCAATTTCTTTGAATCTCTCGGTAACAGACATCAGCATGCTGTTTGTAATCCCAACAGCACACACCAGAAGCGACATCACAACGAGCCAATACATTCTGTAGCGCGAGTTGGAGTCTGGAATATAAATATTGTCTCCGTCCTGAAGTTTGAACTCACCGGCTGCACGACCTTCGCGAGCAAAGTTGGCGCGATACTTGCGATCTTTGTTCACCACCATCACGTTGGTTCTATCGGCATCTTCGCCGAAGGACTTAGCTTCCTTCAGAACATCGTTGAGCGTCACCGCATATTCTTTGCCAAGGGCTGCTATCGCCGCATCAGGCACTTTCTTGAAGATCGCGTTGCGCTTTTTGCGACTCTCCCATATCTTGAGCCACTTGGGATGCACATTGATAGCGTCGTTAATCGCGCTTGCCTTAAACGTCTTACCTTGTCCTGCCAGCATCCTCGCGATGGTCTTGGGCACACCGCCTCTGACGGCATCGTCGATGTTGATATCCTGATCTAGTATTGCTCCCGAATAGAGTGGCTCAATCCAATCAGGCTGTTCCCTCACTACTTCCTGAAGAGCGCTGCCCTTAAATGTCTCTTTGCCTTTCCCAGCGAGCTCTCTGGCAATTTTAGGCGGCACACCGTACTTGATCGCATCGGCGACTTTCATGTCCTTATCAGCAGCACAATCCATAAAGAACACAAGTTTGTCTTTGATAGCCGAAAGGCCTTTCCATTCCTCTCTAACACGTTTGAGATTCTTATCGGCGCGCTTAGCCTCGAGCTTACCCTGGACTATCGTCGCAAGCCGGAACGTATCTTTGCCTTCCGCAACCTTGCGGATCACTTCCTCTGGAATACCGGCTGCAATTCCTTTTTCGACAGGAATCGGCTTCCATACATCGTAGTCGCCCGGTCCTACTACTTGCCCACCAATCCTGACATAGCCTGGATCCACTTTCTCAGGAATCGGCCACTGAAGCAGTGACTGTGTGAGCACTACTGTAAGGAAGGCGATACCAAGAAATATCCCTCCAGCAGTGATCATCGAGCGCCAGAATCTAATTCTCAGGCTCTTGAAGCTAATGCGAAGCGCCTGTCTGAACGGAAGTTGTGATTGTCTTCCAACGGCGGATTTAGTGCTTGCGCTTGGCACTCTTGCTACCTCCCGCGGACATAAGACCTATCAGGTTTCTCTTGGCCAGCGTCTGTAGAAACATTGTGACTGATGCTTCCGCCTCCCTGCGCGTCAACTTGTAGCGCCTCGAAACGGTATCTACCACGGCACCGATGCTCCGTTGGCCATCGCACAACTCCCATACGCTGGCCCCAACCTCATCCAAGGCAATTTGCCTGGACTCGGGCAGATTCCTGACAAGCTTTTTGACTATCCTGGCAATCCTGTCGTTGCGTGTGGGAATAGTTAGGATAATTTCCTTATCTTTACGCTCCCACTCGATTAACGGATGCCTTATCGGCACGATCGCCAGGGCTTGCTTTCTATCGATCTTCGGCTTTCGAGAGCCGAGAATCGGAATATATCTTCCTATTGTATTACTTAGCACGCTCATGCTATCAATTCAAAAAGCAATAAATATAACATACTGGTTCAAAGGCGACGAATCTCCGGCTCGATTCAATGGCAGCGGATCGAGCCCATTACTTCTTCTGCGATTTGTTCCCCTTCGATATGAGTTGCCCTCACGCTGAAAAGCCGATTTGAATCACGGCAGTGCCACACGTATCCCGTAAGCATACCCGGATGCGGATGCAGCGTCAGTGAATATGCCACTGCTTTTAGTGCCTGCCTTATACCAGCCCTTCTTCCGACCATTTTCACCCCTTCATGGCCGAATATCTCGTTCTCAGCGAACTCAATCCGATAGCCCTTGATATCTGGCACAGCATCCTTGCGATACCACTGCTCTATCGTATAATTGCCAAGCAGCGTCTCTGCCAGCCCCCATCGTTCGATTACCAGAGACTTCGGACCTCTCTTGAACGATAGCGATAAATAACCGGACATCAAAGATTGTTTTTCAATTCGGTAGCTTTCGGGCACTGCGAACTCTAAGCCGTAGAGCGCCCAACTCGTATTTCCGTCGTTCCGATGATCCTTAATTGACCCCAGGATTATCGGCGCGACGTGTGAAACGTCCTCGTCACGCGACGAGATCACCTGGGCAATTATCACTCGGTCGCATTTCGGGCAGTAAACCAGTCTCCCCTGCCCTTTTCTATCGGCTTTCCATGTAAACGCTACCGAGTTATCGTTCTCCGCCTTAATCTTGCTAGAAAACTTTATTCTGCTCTTGCGAGACGATTTTTCCAGCCTGGAAAGAAACTCTCTCCCCTTGGCCATCAACTCTGGCGGCTTGCCCAGAGCCGAAGACCATCTTACTTCCAGTGCTGATGCAATTGGGCCGTCAACCCTGAAATAGCCTTTTTTCTCGTCTCCGTTTACACCAACCAGGCTCCAATCTTCAGGAACCTTAAATGTTATCCCCTGCCACCCAACGGTGGCCATCTTTTCCGGCATATTCCTCAGTCGTCAGTTCTCAGTCTAGCCCTGCGGCTATCTCCACAAGACCAGATATATTGTCCCACGAGCAGACTCTGCACGCAAGTAGTTTGCCTCCAAGGGCATTAGACGCCAATCGTCGCAATCGACGACAGCCGATACATATCTAGAACGGCAGATAGTTCACCGACTTCGTGACAAGCGCCACTGCGATGCCGGTCATAGCCGTAAGTCCGGTTCCGCACCCAAAGCCTGCGCCAAGCACCGGTGCATACTGACTCCAGCGCACATCCCCAAACCGTCGGCGGAAGTAGTATCTGCCGAGCATTGCACCAGCAAATACGGGTATTGTCCCCATTGGCTGGCCGCCAATACCTCCCATAAAGCCATAGAACAACAGCAGAGGAAGTTTGAAAGCAGCCGCAATGGAGTAGAGAACAATAGTTCCTATACCAGCTCCTATGATCACATTCGGCCTCAAGGCACTCAGCAGCCAGTTCTCAGAGATGCTCTTGCGATTTGCTGTCCACCAGATCGATTGCATAGTAGCCTCAATAGGCCACATTCGCTGGATGAACGGGAACTGAGCAGATGGAATAGGACTGGTCTTCCAGAAAAAGCTCCAGAACATAAAACTTGCCGGCAAAATCACCGACAGTTTCAAAACCTCAGCCCAGATAATACTCGTAAACTTTGTGCCTGTGAGCTCAACCTCACGGAAGAACTGCGCCATTGGTCCAAGGTCGTGCATAGGAATACCCGCGAACCAAATATCTGAGCCTTGATAACCACTCTTGATAATTGTCGCCTGCCTAAGGTAAGGCAAGTCAATGCCTCTACCGGTGATTCCGATGAGTCGCCCCGATGTATATGAAATCAACGGCGTGTATATAAGGCCGTAGAACAGCAATATCCAAAGAGGAAAGCCTGGCACAAGGATGTGTGTTATGGCGATTTGCACACAAACCGCAAAGAGCCATATAGCTATTGAAAGCCATATATTCCAGTCGCCGCGGCCTTCTGGCGTAGTCCGCCTAAAAGTTGGCCGCTCGGCTTGCGTGCGCATTTTGATCGCCGTCCACGTAACGCTAAGAAGACCTATTACACCGATACCGAGCGCTGTCCCGATGGTCACGCTCATCCAAAAGTCTATCGAGGTTGCCATAACCGTTTGCGGATATGGAGTGCCGTGCGTCCAGTGCGGGAACATGCCCATGTGGTAGAGAATCGGGTTGAGGCCGATAGCGCAAATCATCGAACTAACGAAACCGCCTACCGCAATGGGGAACGGCACCACGAACCCCCAAAAGATTCCGCCTATATCACCCGTCAGTGCAGTCCACGCTGCCGGCAGAATATTTTCCGTATTGGGCGTAAAATCAATAAACGGAATCGGTATTAGAGTAACAGGTTTGGCAAACAGCACACCGGTAACGATGGGTATGAAAACGTAGATCGCTCCAAAAAGCAGACCTACCACGGTACCAGTTGAAAACACTTGCCAGCGCCAGGATTCCTCTTTGCTCGATGCTTCGGCCAGAGCAGTAGCTCCTGCCGCAGCGATCGGTGCAAACGGGAACGGCAACCGCTCTACATCCGACGTAATTCGGAATACCGCATACCCACCGCCTATTGAGATCATCCTGCCCAAAAACTCATTGGTAACAAGCAGGATAATCGGAACCAGCCATGCCGAACTGAGAAATGTCCGCTGGGCAAGTGAGGGATCATTTGCACGCGGTGCTACCCACGTCGGAATTTCTTTCGCCAGTTCGCCTATCTGCGGACACTGGACCAAATACTGTGCCCAAATAAGCTGGTGGAACCCGCCTGCCGCTGCGCCAACCAGTCCGCCCGCAATATACAAGAGCATATAAAGCTCTTGCTTTTTCAAAGGCTGGAACGAACGACGTGCTATTTCAGAGAACAGAACAACTGTAACCCACGATGCCGCCGGTCCCAAACCTTGACCTGCGACCAGCCCTAAATACATTGCGCCCGGCATCATTATGAAGCCGATGAACAGGGCGCCAACAGCCGTCCGCCGGGTCAGACCGTTTTCGAATCGTTGATGTTGTATATCTTCCCCGGAGACGTCTTCCAGTTGTTCTCGAGCTTGCTCGATTTCCTGATAATCCGCCAATACTACACGCCCCTTACAGATACAAAAGTGTAGGTCGAAAATTCGACCTGTTGCCTCTCTTCAACCGCCGCAGACTAAAAAGCCAGCCAGCGGAGATTTCTTGCATCAGTAACTTACGCAGGCGCAGCTTCCGCCGTGCCGGTATCACCGGCTGCCTCTGCTAAATACTTTTCGCGGTCACTTGCGCGCAGCGTTCGCCAGATGAGGAACTGTTTCCTCAGCGTATTCAGGAAGCGTCTGTTGACACGCTTCCAGTTCGATATGTCACCGCTCTCTCGGGTAATTCTGAGCTTGACTTCGAACACATCCTCCATCGATGTAGGAACCGTCTGCAGCGTGACAGTCTGGCTCACACCAAGGTCGAACGGCGCAAGCCACGCCTTGCACGAGATCCTATACGCCAGCCCATGCTCTGTATTGAACGTATCCGATTGGACATCTTGAGTTACGAAGTCACCAATCGAGTACTCTTCATACGCCTGGAACCATTCTTTCAGGAAGCCGTTCACGCCGGCAGCCTGCTCTCCCGTAACGGCAAACGGAAGCACTATATCCCAGTTGTCGCCTACCGGTTCTGGCACCTTCCACGAACGATCAACGGCCGGTGTGGCAACCTCAGAAGCCTTCCTGGCCGGATACAGCGTTGAAAGAAGCACAACGGCCACAACGATCACAGTGCTCGTTACTGCCGACATTGAAGAGAAATTCAAATATAGCCCAGGCAGCCAGCCGGTAGTACTAAGAAGTTTGCTCACGGCCTGACCTATCACGTACCCGGCCACAGCACCAAGATTCGCGTACACCATCGACTCCGCGATGAACAACACGGCGATATGGTTTGGTGCAAGCCCAATGGCGCTGAAGATGCCAATCTCCCTAATCCTCTCGTAAACAGAGCCAAGCATTGTGTTCAAAACGATGAGTGCTGCGATCAAAACTGGGATGAAAACATTGCTGAATCCCTTTGACGAGCTTGCCCCAATCGAAGAATAGCGATAGATCGACCCGCCAACCCCCGCGTACAGGTTCAGACCCAGCCTGGGCATCAAGTTTTCGAGTTGCTTCTGCACCTCTTCGAAGGTTGCAAACTTAATGGCGATCGATCTCACATCGCCTCCCAGGCTCATAAGCGTATCAAACGGCACAATGAACGTATTTGCGGGCTCATGGTGGGTATACTCGCGGAATCCAGCCTCACCCGCCGATTGCTGCTGCTGAGCGCTTTGCTTGCTCATCAGGATGAAGTCTACCGGCGTGAGGGGTTCATTGTCCAGGTCTTTCACTTTCTTGAAAAGATCGTTCTTAATGATCGCAACGACCGTATACTGTGCACCGGCAAAGGTAACCTTCGCCTTGCCCACATCCGCCGGCGTGATGCCCAGGCTCTCAGCAATAGTATCGGGGATAATAATGGAATATGGGTCTACTTTCTCGGACACACGCTTACCGTTCTTGTAGCCAAACCAATCGCCGGCGACAAAAACTCGCTTGTTTTTGGTCTCGAAGTCCATTATTTCGGCTTCGTCCGGCATCATACCAACAGCCGCCTTAGCATCGTACGACTTATCTCCCCGACGCAAGGTCAAGAACGATTGCTCACCGAGCCTTGTCCCGAAGAACCACGCCCTAGGCGCAACCGGGTAGACTTTTCCGCGTTTACCTTCATTGCCGAACTCATCTTTCAGATGTCTGTAGGCAATCTCTTGCAGTGGGTCCCACATAGCGGTGCGAATCATAATACCGTCATAGACGTGGGTATCCGAATCACGCTTTGCCGGCACTTTGTTGAATCTCAATACGGATACAATCGACGTAAACGAAAGCACAGTAAATGTCAACAACACCAGCGTGATACACGTCAGCACCGTCCTCGCCTTACGACGTCTCATATTGGATATCCCAAGCGAGAACGCTGCTGCAGCCACACTCATGCGCCCTATGTCAGCTTTGTGAATGCCGCTCACGCTGCGGTTGAATTGCTTTAGTTGTTCCTCGAACTTGCTCGTGATAATCGAAATGACCAGCAAGCTCAACGCAAGCATCACGAACGCGATAAGGACTACCATTGCCGCGTTCCCTACTATTCTGAACGCAGGATGCACGAGCCAGAATATCCCGAAAAGGCCGAGGAATATCGCGAAGAATGCTGCAAGCTGCTTGCCGAGGTTAGGAAACGCAAAGAACAACCTCTCGCAGAAATACGCAAACGGCAACATCAAGAACAAGTAGAAGATAACACCGTTAACAACGTCCTGCGAGGTCTTAGTCACATCCGGATACGCCCTAGCCTCGTAGCCCCATGCAGCGCGACAATACGAGTCGAATACGCTATAGTTCAGGGAGTTTTTGGCCTTGTCTGCAAGATCGAGGTAACTCCGCGCCGTGTCGTGAAGCTCTCGAAGGCTTTCATTCTTGACGCCCTTGCTTTCGAGACTCGCCAGCCTATATTCATCCAGTTTCCACATGTCGTTGGCAACTTTATAAGCGGTCTCATCAAGGGTTCCGCCATCGGTTACGTCGTAGCCAATCCCTTCCGGCTGAGCGAATGGCTTCACATAGACTTTCTCTGTATCAGCAGGAAGGTCTGAAGTTAGATAGATCTCACCTCTCAGAAGCGACTCGTTGTTGAAAGAGGCGCCAAACTTCGAAACGCAATAGTTCTTTCCTCGACAGGCCTTATCCGTGTAAACGCCCTCTACGAAGAATTGAATGGGTTGGTCAAGCTGCAGACTTCTTACCAGCTTTGCCTTAATCGGCTTCGGCTGGTTGGTCTTAATGTAGACCGGCTTATCCATGTCAAAGCCACGCGGCAAATCGGACGTCAAAACTGGACCGCTGACCTTGAGTACATCTAACGCTTCCTGATCGGATTTCGGCTGATAGTAGCTCTGACCGGTGCACTTTTCGTTTGTGTAAACGCCCTCTACGCGGACTTGGAACGGATTGCCTCCAACTAATACACCTCGAGCAGCTATTTCATCGACTCCCGCACTTATTACGTGCACCTGTCCGGTTACTCGGCTCTTAACCCTCGCGTAAACCTCTCTTACATCGGGAAGGTCATTGGTCACATAGACTTGTGTAGGCTTAAGCGCTGCAGCCGCTTCTTTATTCGGAGCAGAACGCAGGTAGTTCTTGCCCTTACACTTGCTATCCGTGTATATCCCCAGAACGGTTTCGTACCAAGGCTTGTCGAGTCCAACTATCTTTACCAGTTCCGCTTCGGCTGCGGTACCCAGGTTGGACCTGACATATACTCGTGTTGAACCCTTGGGAATGCTATCAAAAATGCTTGAATCCAGACTAAGCACGCCTCGGGTGATAGACGTATCGACCTCGCCTGGCGGAAGATGATAATAGTTC
>Ga0123519_10006388_pt1 | contig 18542 bp, 15 predicted proteins | sample YelNatPaOPRAMG02_FD_87396 | JGI IMG/M metagenome (GOLD analysis project Ga0123519, IMG submission 87396) | Hot spring microbial communities from Yellowstone National Park - Yellowstone National Park OP-RAMG-02 (version 2) | ecosystem: Environmental > Aquatic > Thermal springs > Hot (42-90C) ... | reverse complement strand
GCCATAAATAACAATACGGCGTTGAGGATTTGTCCGGTTTTTTTATCAGGGGAATGCTTTTTATTCATATTTTTCAGTCATTCATTATCATAACTTTTTCCGAAGCCATATGCAAGGCCTTAGTCCGCAGTTCGGTTATTTCTTTTTCCAGGGTTAAGGATACCGAAACAATAGTTAAATCGTCCGAGCGCGGGGCGGCAAAGGCGAGATAGCGCAGATTACTGCTGAGGACCTGGGATGTCCCGGAAGTAGTCATAATTAGTTTTTTGTTCTGCTGATAGAAGGTATAGTCGGTGCCGTCTACTCGCCGGAAACTTATCCGGGAATAATAGGGTTGGCCCGATACCTGGTCAATAATCAGAGAGTTGACCGAGGCCTGACGGAGATTGCTATTGATGATTGGCAGTATTGCCCGGGCTTCGCGCTGGAGTTCAATTTTTGTCCGGTTTAAGATTATGAAACGATTTATCTGGACGAATATCTGTGAGCCCAGAACAAAAACTATACTGACCAGGGCGACGGTCAGAACGGCTTCCACCAGAGTAAATCCACGCTTGTTTTTTACCATGAGAAATTGATGTTGGGAGTAATTCCTCCCTGATTTACCCAAACATTGCTGTAACTTCCGGTCATGGTCGTGGGAGTATCGCCGGAAAATACCGGATAATAGGCCCGGACATTGTAAGGGGTGGTAGTGCTGCCGCGAACTTCCAGTATGTAAGTGCCATCCTCATAACTGTTACTCGTATAATAAGCCGGCCCGGTTAAGGTGGAACTGCTGAGACTGGGAGGATTGGTGAATGACGACTGGGAGGCGACAATCAGGACGCCGGTAGATATCGGCTGGCCGCCGGTGGTGACCCGGCCGGTGATTTTTCCCATACTGCCACTTATCGTAAAAGTTCCGATAAACAGGGTCTGTCCGTAAGCTACATTAGCCGAGATTAACGACGGACTGGATGTTTCCTTGGAATCCAGCACCGGATAGATGCGATAGGTGCCAGTGGTGATATTGGTAATGAGAAAATAGCCATCGGCCCCGGAGACGGCCTGGCCGCGGGAGACATCATTCGCATCAATACAATCAAGAGCAATTCCGGGTAAAGGATTAATACCATCGCGAGTGACCCAGCCCCGGAAGTTACCTCCTCGGGAGAGAATAAAATTGACATTGGAAGTAATCTGACCGGTATAGACCTCCACCCCGGCAATACTCTGAGAGACATACTGCGGATTGAGTTGTCCGGGATTGGCGGTAACCGTATAACTTCCGGTAGCCGTTGCCAGGAGATATCTTCCAGATGTAGCACTGGCATAGGTACTGCCTGAGCCAGATTCAATTTTTATCCCGGGAGAGATTACCTGGCCCAGAGCATTGACCACTTTTCCACTGATATAGCCACCGGCAAATTGTGACGATAAAATTACTGAATAATAACCGCTATACGGCCAGGACGGCCCGGTCTGACTATTGGGAATTCCGACAATCTGGCCGGCAGCCGAGACCGTGACCGTACTAATTTCCCGACAATAGATATTGCTACTTACCAGTACCTGCCAGGTGCCGGTGGCGACATCTACCAGACGGAATTCCGCATAATAGGGATTGGAATATGAGCCATCCCCTCTGGTGTAAGTAGCCGTTGCCAGCGATAGGCCATCTTCACAGGAAACCAGGGCGCCGATTGCCGGAACACCTGAAACAACCGGTTCAATATCACTGCTATTTCGTGGGGGAACTGAGATTGGCTTGCGAAAGTCTAAAAAATCGGTATTGTTATTGTCAGAATCATAGCACCGCCCAAGACCACTGACATAGCCAGTGGTAGAACATCTTCGGACATATTGCTCATCGGTTTCCAGGCCGATATTCTGGTCAATCCCGTTGGTTTCATAAATTGGAGCGGTTTTAGAACCGTTATTCCAGTCCCAGCCGACCCGGTCAATCCAGTTGTCATTGCTTACCCAGTAAATCCCCACACCACCTCCGGCTTTCTCGGCGCCATCGTCCTCAAAACATTTGATGATATTCGGATAGCCATCATTAGCCGGGTCCCAGAGAGCATCGGCATCGCGGGTTATACCACAGGCGGTAATTGTATTGGTATTGGCAATTAGGTAATAACTCTTCGGCGCAACCGATAGATTTAAATACTGGAGAGCAATAATTTTAGGTGCGGCATCGTCGGTGCTCTGGTATTTCAGTCCGATAATCGGGTTTATTCCGTCGGAAAGTTGCCAGGTCCAGGTTGTGGGATTAAATAGTTCCACCCATTCCTGTTTGAAGCCAGAAGCATTGGCAGTGCTGCCGCAGACCTGAGAAATTACCAGATGGTCATTAAACCAGACCGTGCCAGTTAAGGTTCCCGAGCTCATCGGGGTAAGATAAAAATTCTGGGTAATGGTCTGGTTGGCCGCGACCGAGTTCATAACACTCTGGGAGAAAAACCCCCGGGCAGTGGCCGTCAGGGAATAACTTCCCGGATAGAGATTAATCGTATAAGTTCCGCTGGATGAGGTAATCGCCTGCCAGTTGAGATATTCGGCGACGGTTACCTCGGCCCCACCGATTGGCAGGCCGTTAGCCGCATTATAGACAGTTCCGGAAAATGTTGCATTGGACATAATCGTATTGGGGTTGGTATAAATACTGGTGATTTGTAATTTTTTTTCGGTTGTCCCCTGAGTCCAGACGACGGTTACGGTTATGGCTTTCATCCCGGTATCCGGGGTTGCGCCGAGATAAAGTAAATTTCCTGCCGACTCGCTAACCATCTGAATAAAGGTGAACCGCTTAAAGGTAATTCCACCTTCCAGGATTGTTTCCGGGGTGTAATAAATCGCATCATACGGAACATAGACCCCTTCCACATAATAGTAAGAAGGGGCCGGAGTAATCATCAGTCGCGGGTAAGAGATTTGTCTGAGTATTTGCATCTTTTCCTGGGCGAGGGTGTTAGCCAGGGTTCGGGCCCGGGAAAACTGGATGGCGGTGGTTACATACTGAAACGAACCGATAATTCCTAAGAAAGCCACTGCAATTACCGTTATGGCAATCATTGTTTCCACCAGGGTTAGTCCACGGCAATTGGTTTTCATAAAACTCCTACTATAAATTATAGTATAAAAAATAGCAAAAAACAAGTGCCAGGACTATTTGAGTTTCGAAAGTGACTAAAATCACAGTTAATGTTCGGTATCACCGGAGAGCATTTTTAAGGCATGGGGAAGAACCGGTAAAATTATTTTCAGATTTTCTCGGACCGCTTTTTCCGAACCGGGCAGGTTGATAATCAGGGTTTGCTTTCTTATCCCGGCTATTGCCCGGCTCAGCCAGGCCTGGGGAGTAAAGTTGGCGCCATAGACCCGCATCATTTCGGCCAGTCCCGGGGCCTCTTTTTCAATTATTTTTTTTGTTGCTTCCGGAGTAATGTCCCTTGGCCCGAAGCCAGTCCCGCCACAGGTAAATATCAGTTGAATTTTTTGTTCATCGGTCCAGTTTTTTAAAATCCGGATTATTTTATTTTTATCGTCGGGCGTTATCCGGTAATTTGCGAAATTGTACCAGACATTGTCCGGCCCGGATTTTTGTTGACAATTGTAATTTTTTAGAACCTGGCGGATTGCCGGTCCAGCGGTATCAACCCTTTTTCCACGGCTGGCCTTATCGGAAGCAATGAGAATTCCCACCCGGATATTCAGATTTTTTTTAATCAAATATATTTTCTGTCCGACGGCGATTTGGCCGCCCTCCCGAACTCTGGCAAATACTCCGGCCCGGGGCATAATACAATCTCCGAGTGTCTGGCGAATCGCACAGCCCAGATGACATTCTTTTCCTATCTGGGTTATGGACAAGCGGGCTAATTTTGGCTGGTGATTGTCAATAATTATTTCATCATCAATTCTCGCTTCGGACCAGTTTATTCCGTCAGTAGTGATATTTTCGGCAAAATCCCCGCAAAAAATTTTCATCTTCTTTCTTTTTGTCCGGAGCCAGCGGTTAATCTCTCCGGAATCCAGAAAACTTACCTGGCGTTTTGTCCCGGCATGGGCATCGCCCTTCAATCCGTAATCGGCAATTAATTCCCCCCGGAGGTATCTTTGTTTTTTTTCCCCAACTTTCCGACTGAGATTGATACTTAAAATTTTTCCAATCATTTTCTTTTTTCCTTTAGTAGTAATCGGCACTTAAGTGCCGCCTACTTATCGGGATAGCCGCGGCGCTGATAGTGGCCGGATTTTCCACCGAACTTTTCTATTAATTGAATTTTTTCAATGGTCATTTCCCGGTCTATGGCTTTTACCATATCGTAGATGGTTATAGCCGCAATTGCGGCGGCGGTGATGGCTTCAATGTCCGGCCCGGTCTGGCCAACAGTTTTTACTGAGGCGGTTAGAATGATTTTTTGTTTTTTTAACTCAATATCTATAGAAAGATTGGTCAGATTGAGCGGGTGAGTCAGCGGGATTAACTGGGAAGTTTTTTTGGCCGCCAGAATTCCGGCAATTCTGGCAGTAGACAATACATCACCTTTAGCCAGAAGATTTTTCCGGATAAGTTTGATGGTCTCTTTTTTGGCTTTAAGTATTGCCCGGGCCCGGGCGAGGCGAAAGGTCCGGGGTTTTTCCGAGATATCCACCATCCGGATTTGGCCCTGCTGGTCAATGTGGGTTAAATTTTTCACGATTTATCCTCCAATATCTCTCATTGTCTGACATTCATAGGCGCTATAAAAATTATGGCGGGCCGGTTTTAGTTTTGCCGCCAGATAAAAAAGTTCGGCCAATTCTTTTTTCTCACTGCCAGCGGCCAGGATTTCTCCCAGGTCAACCTTTATTGGATAGCCAAGACAACTGCGCAATTTTCCATCATATTCCAGACGCAGACGGTTACAATGCTGGCAGAATGGCCGACTGCGGGCGGTAACGAAACCAACGAATGTTTTTTTATAGCGATAATAATGGGCCGGGCCAGGATTGGGCCAGTTGCCTTTCGGTGTTCTGGGAACTAACCGGTAATCTTTTACTAATTTTTTTTCTATTCGGGCCAGGGACAGATATTTTTTGTTTCCGGCAAAAGGCATCAGTTCAATCAATTTCAGGATAAAATTATTTTTTGCCGCAAATTCCAGAAGTCGGGGAATTTCTTTAACATTATCCCGGCGCACCACCACATTAAGACGAATTTTGCGAAACCCGGCTGACCGGGCAGCTTTCAGCCCGACCAGGACATCTTTTATCCGGTCCCGCCGGGTAAGGCGATGATAAGTTTCTGGGTTAAGGGTATCTAAACTGACATTAATCTGCTGAAGTCCGGCCCGGAATAATTTTTTCGCCAGTGGTTTAAGAAGGGTTCCGTTGGTGGTTAGACCGACTTTCATCCCCAGTTGAGAAATTTTTCGGACAATCCGGACAATATCTTTTCGCAGCAGCGGTTCACCGCCAGTAATCCGCACGGTATCTATCCCGAGTTTAGCGGCAGTCCGCACCACCGCCAGTAACTGAGAAAGAGAAAGGGCCCTGGCCGGCGCCGGAAGTTTCTGGTTATTGCCGACACAGTAGACGCAGGCAAGATTACAGCGATTGGTCACCGCCATTCTTAAGTAAGTGATTTTTCGGCCAAAGCGGTCAATAAGTTGGTTCATAAATTTTTTCCGGTCAATGCCTAACTCTTTTTATTTTAGCAAAAAATGTCATTTTTGTGCTATAATATAACTTATGCGTCGTTGGCTTTTGATTTTAACAATGATTGGGTTGTTTTTCCGCAGTCTGGTGGCCAGAGATATAATTTTGATTAAAAAATTCAGCCCGGATGACCGGATCGGGGATTGGTTGAAAATTATCGCCCGGAAAAAAATCAAAACTACTCTGGTTTATCCATTTGGTTTGCCGAAAGAAAAAAAGCCGATGGAAAAACTTTTAGATGACGGGATAATATCGCTGGCGCTGGCAGTTGAAAATGAGCCATTCTGGCCAGCCCTGGATGAGTATGGCGCTGATCTGACCGCCCTGATTGCCAATCTCCGATTACCGGATGAGTTTTCTCAGCAATCCGATGCTTTATTTTTGCAGCAACCATATTCGCCCGGGTTGTTGAATTCGGCTCTGGCGACTGGTTATAAAACTATTTTTAATCTGGCGGCACCGGCCAAACTAAATAATGTTATCCAGAGATGGAACAATCTTTTGATTATCAATGTTGCGCCGCTGATATTTTCGGATGTTGAGGAATGTAAGAATTATCTGAGCAGTTCTTCGGCCGCGGTGGTTACTCTCTATCTGGATGAAAAAAATCCATTTGGTCCGGAACAATTTGGCGAGATTGCCGATAGCCTGGTTGCTGATAGGTTAATTTTTGCCCGGCAGATTTCGCTCACCGATTTTGCCCCGGTTTCCGATATTAATATGTTTGAGGCGCGGCCGGATATACTTAATTCGCCGTCACTCATTGCCCGGGGTCGGGCCCTGCAGTTGGTTCATCAGGCATTTCAGGACTATAAAAATTCCGGACGAGCAGAGGTAGCGGTTATTCGCCAGGTGGAGGATAAAATTTTTCGGTTGTATTCGGCGGACCGGCTGATAGCCGACGGCAAAAATGAGTTCTGGAATGACTGGCGGGAGATTTTTAAACTGTTAGCCGTCCCGGTGCCGGAAGTGGTTCTGGCCAGCAGTAGTCCGGTAACTGGTGAGGATATTTCGGCGGATTATCGGACGGAAAATCTTCGGAGCTGGAAAAACATTAATCCGGAAAATATTTTAAGTCGCTTTTCAGTAGAGATAAGCAGTGGGCCGGAAATGATTTTCCGGGTGGAAATGAGCACAACGCCAGCCGAAGATTTCGTCTGGGATATTTACATTGACCTGAATAATCGCCGGGGCGCCGGGAGCACCCGTTTGTTGTTTTCCGATACCGATAACTTAGATCCGGAAGATGGCTGGGAATGGGCTTTGACAATATCAAAAAATTTTGCTACACTATACAAATTCCGGAATTTTCGCTATGAAGAAACTAAAAAATATCCAGTGGTATTTGACGAAACCGGTCGGCAATTTTCTCTGACGGTCCCCCGGCGGGATCTGGGATTGTCCCCGCAATACTGGGGCTATCTGCTTCTGGTCAGGCGACCAGAAAATAATCTCTGGAAGATTGGTGATGTTCTGGAAACCGGGCCGGCTGGTTTTCATCCGGAAAGATTAAAAATGTTACACTGGTAGGAAAAAGACAATGCGGGTATCGTTGAAAACACTTTTAATTTTGTTGTCGGCCGGATTGTTGCTGATTTTTGTTCTGGCCGGTATTCGGCAGCATCGCTGGGTTGTTCTCTCGGCCGGGCAGCTGGCTGAGCAGGTGACCGTCTCACCATCTCCGGCTTTAAGTAATCTCCAGGATAGTTTTATCGCGGTGGCTGAACGGGTGAAACCTTCCGTGGTCAATATCAACACGGTTTATGTAGAAAAATATACTGTTCCGGAATATGAATTTTATTTTGGCTCGCCCTTTGACGATTTCCTGCGGGAATTTTTTGGCTATGATCAGGAGTCGTCGCCCGGTCGTCGGCCGCGTTTCCGACAATATCAGCAAAAATATGAAGGGATTGGCTCCGGAGTGATTATTGCTGAACAGGGCTATGTCTTGACCAATGAGCATGTAATCCGGCAGGCCACCGAGATAAAGGTCACTCTGGTGGAAGGGGGACAGGACCGGGTCTATCGGGCGGAACTGGTTGGTAAGGATGTTCAATCAGACCTGGCAGTGATTAAAATCAAAGGCAGTCGGAAATTTCCCTATGCCCGGATGGGCGATTCGGATAAAATAAGGGTTGGTGAATGGGTAGTGGCAATTGGCTCGCCTTTTGGTCTGGAGCAGACCGTAACTGTCGGAGTTATTTCGGCGAAGAGACAATCCCTGATGATAGAAAACCGACAATACCGGGATTTGATTCAGACCGATGCGGCGATAAACCGGGGCAATTCCGGAGGGCCGTTATTAAATCTGGCCGGAGAGGTAATTGGAATCAACACGGCGATTTTTGCCCCAACCGGGGTTTTTAATGGAATTGGCTTTGCTATTCCAATTAACCGGGCAAAAGAAATTTTGCAAGACCTGATTTCCCGTGGGAAAGTAATTCGCGGCTGGCTGGGGGTGGAGATTCAACCGGTCAATAGAGCCATCAGCCGTGGGTTTGGTCTGGATAAAGAAGAAGGGGTTTTGATTAACCGGGTACTGGCCAACTCGCCGGCGGCCCGGGCCGGATTAAAGCGGGGAGATATTTTGATAGAGTTTGCCGGCAAGAAAGTAAATAGCGTTACTGATTTACAAAATCTGGTTTCGGCCCAGAAGCCGGGCACTGAAGTGGTGGCAAAAATCTGGCGCGAGCGCAAAATCCTGGAAAAAAATATAAAAATTGGGGAAATGCCAGCCGAAATAGAGGGGTCGGAAAAAGAGGAAAAACCCGAGGAGGAAAAGGTTAGCGGTGAGTTTAATTGCTGGGGAGCAAAATTTTCTGAGGTCAGTCCCGGATTATTACAAAAATACAATTTAGCGTCGGATGCCACCGGGATAATTGCCATTGAGGTGCCGGGCAATTCGCTGGCCGCGGATATGGGTCTTCTGGAGGGCGATTTGATTATGGGTATAAATCAGAAACCGGTCAACAATATTAGTGATTTCCGCCGGCTGGTGAAAGAAATTGACCTGAAGGCCGGAATAGTTCTGGACATCAATCGGGCTGGCCGTTTAGTTTATCTCTCATATAGTGAATAAAAAGAAAAAAGTTTTATTAGCCGAAGATGACCAGGGGCTGGTAACCATTCTGGAAAAGGTCCTGAAAAAAAACTATGAACTCGGACTTAGTTATGATGGTGCCCAGACTTTGAAAATGGTCCGGGAGTTTGAGCCGGATGTAGTTGTTCTGGATATTATGATGCCGTATCTGGACGGTTTGCATATCTGCCAGCAAATCCGTCAGGACCGCGGCCAGAATGACCGACCGAAAATTTTGTTGCTTTCGGCCCGGGCGACTGAACAGGATAGACAATTAGGAATTGCCGCAGGCGCCGATGACTATATTACCAAACCGTTCCGGATAGATGACCTGTTAAAAAGAATAGATGATTTAGCAAAGGGATAGAGATAATGAATGGAAAAATTTTAGTGGCTGATGATGACCCGGAAATCCAGGAGTTATTGCGATTTACCCTGGAGGCCGAGCACTATAATGTTCTGGTAGCCGGCGACGGCGAAGAGGCCTGGCGTCGGGCCAGGGAAGAGTTGCCGGACCTGATTATTCTGGATATTAATATGCCGAAGATGAGTGGCTTTGAGGTCTGTGAAAAGGTGCGGTCCGACGGCGCAACCTGCCTGATTCCGATAATTATGCTGACCTCTCTGGTGCGGCCCAAGGACCGCCTCACCGGAATAAAATTGGGGGCTGATGAATATCTGACCAAACCCTTTGAACCATTTGAACTGGTGGCCCGGGTGGAGAATCTCCTGCGGCGGATGCGTCAGGCCCTGTCGGCTAATCCCCTGACTGGTTTGCCGGGAAATATCTCCATTGAAAATGAAATAAAGTCCCGTCTCCAGGATAAAAAAGTGTTTGCTATCCTTTACACCGATGTGGATAATTTTAAGGCCTTTAATGATAAGTATGGTTTTGAGCGGGGCGATAGTGTTATTCGGCTGACCGCAGTAATTTTGCGGTCGGTGGTCAGCGAATTCGGGGAGAAGGATGATTTCATCGGACATATCGGCGGGGAGGACTTTGTGGTGATTACCACGGCCACCCGGGTCGGGCCGATTGCGGAAAAGGTTATAGAGAATTTTGACCGGCTTATTCCCGGCCAGTATGATGAAGATGTCCGGCAGCGCGGCTATATCTGGGCGGTGGGACGCGATGGCCAGGAAGCCAGGTTTCCTTTGATGACCCTGTCAATCGGGGCAACTATTGTTGAGCCGGGACGTTTCCAGCATTACTCGCAGGTTATTGAACGAGTTAAGGAAATGTTGAAAGTAGCCAAAGCCAAGGAAGGCAGTACTCTGGTGGTCGGTTAAGGATTAATCAACAGCGCCACCACCCCGATAATCACCACAATAGTCAAAGCCCCCAGCCCCCAACCAACCAGCGCGGATGTTTGAGATGTTCCTTTTCCCGTTGATGTTTTTTCGCCTTTTTTAACCCGGGTAACCGAAATGGTTTTACGGTTTTCATTTTTTGCTGCGTCCCGGGCTATCAGGGTAATCTGGTTATTGCCTTCAGTTGCCAGAATTGTGACAGTAAACTTTCCGGTAGAATCCAGTTTAGCCGCGATATTATTGGCGGTCAAATAAACCGTATCGGCTGAGACCTGACCTTCTATCTGGATATAGTCGTCCTCCACTGTGCTGTTATCCGCCGGGCTGCGGATACTTATTTCCGGGGCCGTATTGTCAATCCGAAAAGAGATTGGTTGACTGAATTTTCCCTCCAGGCCGAGGGCATCAACATAGGCAATCCGATAATAATAAAGTCCGTCGGGCAAAGACCGGTCGTTGAAGTCCAATTTTACCTGTGGCCCGATTTCTCGGGTTTCGTCAATTATCGGGTTTTCAAAATTAGTGCTGGTGGCTATTTGCAGATGGTATTGCCGGATGACCGAGCCGATGACCTGGGCCCCGGAGGTTTCCGTCGTCGGAGCGCTGGTTGGCAACCGGGGAAGATTTAACTGGATATTCACTAAATTAATTGGAACTTCCGCCGGGGTTTTTGACGAGGTCAACTGGGTGGAGATATTTTCCGGGACCGGCGGCAGTGGCTGGGGTAAAGACGGCGGCTGACGTAATCTGGCGATGGTTCCGAACCCTTTGGTTAAGGTGACGGTTTTTCCCTGGGCGGTAACATCAACGATACCGTCATAGACTTCCACCAGAGTTGCCTGGTCACTTGGCCGGATACTGGCCCGATAGTCGGGATTGCTGCTGCGTGGCTGGATTTTTGGCTGAATGGTGACCTCGGCACTGACTATCTTTGCCCGGCTGGCCCGCACCGCTCCGCTGGTCAGTTCGGCTTCTTCCTCGGCCCGGTCCGGACGAAGGATAATTATGGAATTTTCAAAAACCCGCATCAACTCCCCGGAGGGAAAACGAACATTGGCCTGGGATTGTTGCATTGTCCGCAGGGCATCTTCGTTATACAACTCCATATTGATGACGGACTGTTTCCATTCTGCGGTATTGCGCCGACGATAACGGACATCGTTTAGGATATAAACCAGATAAGCCGCCCGCAAATTTTCTTTAATCAATAATACCGGAACCTTGATTCGCATCCCCGGCAAAATTATGTTCGGGTCACTGGAAAGTTGCGGATTGTATTTAAGAATTTCCGGCCAGCGCTGGGGATTTTTCAGATAAAAATTAGCCACCCCCCAGAGAGTATCACCTTCTTTAACAGTTATTTCCTGCAAAACCTCGGCGCAATAACTCCGATAACTTAGACTCAAAATCAGCAGTCCGGCAATAATGATAAACAAATTTTTTTTCTTAAACATTACTGGTATTCTTATCTTTGAGGTCCAGTGAACTGCTGATGGAATGATTGAAAGTCAGATTTTTAGGAATAGTGAAGATAAAACGAGAGCCCTGGCCCAGTTCGCTCTCCACCCAGATTTTTCCACCATGGGCCTCCACGATATATTTACAGATAGTCAATCCCAGACCGGTTCCACCTTTTTGTTGTCCGGCGACCTGCTGAAACTTGTCAAAAATTTTTTTCTGATATTCTAATGGTATTCCTTCGCCATTGTCCACCACTTCGGACCGCCAGAAATCTGGACCATCGCTAAAAATAATTTTTATCTCGCCGTTCTGAGGGGTGTATTTTATTGCGTTGGCAACCAGATTGGTAAAGACCCGTTCCAGTAAGTTTTCATCGGCAACAATTGTTTTTAGATTGGCTGTCTGGATGCTTAATTTTATGGCTTTCTTTTCGGCCAGCGGCGAAAGGGTCTCCAGAACCCGTCGGGCAATTTCTTCCGGCCGGGTTTCCCCCAGGGTTAAAATCATCTTGCCAGATTCCAGTTTGGCAATGTCCAGAATATCGTTAATCATATTCAACAGGCGGGTGGAAGCCCGGTCCATTGTTTCCACCATCTTTTTCTGCTGTTCGGTCAGCGGCCCGCCAATTCCATCCAGTAAAAATTTTAAGAACCCGCGGATGGAGGTCATTGGATTGCGCAGGTCGTGGGTGATAGAATGGAGGAAGTTTTCTTTCATCTGGTCCAGTTCTTTTTCCAGAGTGATATCCCGCAGGACAATAATCCTTCCACTGGCATTGCGCAACTTTTCGGTTGGCCGGATCGGCTGGCTGACCAGTAAATACCAGGTGACGCTGGAGCCGGAGGTTTTCTCAATAATCCGGGTTTGATTTTCGTTGTCATTCAATAGATTGGCTAAATTGTCCGACCAGAACTTTTCCGGGCTTAAAAGGGCCAGCGGCTTATCCGCTACATTTTCTTCGCTGCCGATTCCAAGAATTTCCCGGGCCCGGTTATTTATCAATAAAACCTGGCCATTGTTATCGGTTAAAATCAGGCCATCGGCGATAGAAGAAAAGACCGTTTCGGTGCGGGATTTTTCCAGCAGAATTTTTTCAATCTGCATTTCATCATATTTTTTTAATTCGTGGGCCATCTGATTAAAAGTTTCGGCCAGTTCAGCCAGTTCATCCTTGGTTTTGACCGTGATATTTACGGAAAAGTTTCGGCGGGCAATTTGTTGGGCCCCGGCAATTAAGTCCCGCACTGGATTGGTGAGCCCTTTGGCCAGAAAATAAGCAGTGATTGCCGCCAGCACCAGGACAATCACAATTAATAGTATTGCCTGTCGCTCCATTGCCGTAACATAAGTATAGGCCTCGGCTTTATCCTGCTGGACAAGCACCTTCCATTTATTGCTGCGCAGTGAGGCAAAACAGGCCACAACTTTGCGCCCGCTGGAGGTAATGAACTCACTGCTTCCGCTGCCCTGAATTCCCAGCGCGGCCTGAATCCCCTGAACTTTCGGCAGAGTTTTTCCAATTTCTTCGGCTGGCCCCAGAAGGATTTTTCCATCATTATCCAGCAGCAATGCCTGGCCGGTCCGGCCCCAGTGGGTTTCGCTGACCATCTGCTGGATTTTTTCTAAGGAGACAACTACAAAAAGAAAATTCTGTCTGATGAATGGATAAAGTATTGCCAGGGTTGGCTGATTCTTTTGATAAAGAACTTTGCCGCGCTGCAAGATTTTTGGGTTTTTTCTAAAGTTCTGAAAGAGATCCTCCGACTGGTGAGAAATCAGCCGGGGCATTTTTTCCCGGGCGGGATTATAGGCCTTGATAATTTCCTGACCGGTTTCGTCGCCGATAGAAACGGAAATGATATTTTCATTGGTATTGATGAGCGACTCCAGAATTGCCTGGCGGTCTGACCAGGTGATTGGAGCCGCCAGAGAATTTTTAATCAAAAAAACCTGCCGGTCAAGTTCTTCCAGAAAAGTATCTATCTGGTTAGCTAAATTTGCTGCGCGGTTACTGTTAATCTCTAAGATATTGGTCTGGGTAATCTGCTGATTAATTTTCACCGTGCGCCAGCCGACAATGATTAACGGGACTATCGCCAGAATAATCATTGCCGCCGCTACTTTGCTATAGATGGAAAAGTGCCGGTTCATTGGATTTGAGAAAGTGCCTGAAGATATTTATTCCGGGTTCGGACGAAATCTGGCCAGTCGCTCTCCGGGATTTTTTTCTGGGCCGGTAAAGACATTTTTAAGAAATTGATATAGCGATTATCTTTTTTTATCCGGAAATCCAGATGGGGACCGGTGGCCAGTCCAGTGGCTCCGACATAGCCGAGCAACTGTCCGGTAACTACTTTTTTGCCCGGACTAATCCCGCGGGCTATTCGGGATAAATGGCCATAACTGGAAATATATCCGTTGGGGTGCCGGACAATCACCAGACGACCAAAACCGCCCTGCCAGCCAGCAAAGGTAACCGTCCCGTCCCCAATAGTAGAAACCGGCGTGCCGGTCGGGGCGGCGTAGTCAATCCCCAGGTGTGGTCGGTATATTTTCAGGATAGGATGAAAACGACTCCGGGAAAAATAAGAACTGATTCGCCGATAGTTCAGTGGGGCCTTTAAAAATGCTCGGCTTAAACTTTCGCCGGATAGGTCATAATAAAATGTCGGTGAATAAGTGCCGGGATTGTTTTTGGGGGGATAAAAGATTGCGGTATAAGTTTTTTGCTGACTTACATACTGGGCGGCCAGGATATTTCCGGGAAACTCCCGTTCTTCGCTTTTGGCCACCTCATAATAAAGGCGATACTCATCATTATTGCGGGTATCGGTGAAGAAATCAATCTGCCAGGAGAAAATTTCGGCAAATCGGATAATTATTTCCGGCGGGATTTGCTGACTGCTCATAGATTCCCAGAGTGAATTCTGGATTGTTCCCCGCAGTTGCCTGATCTGGTGGGTCAATTTCATTTTCATCGGCCGGCTGACCGCTAAACCGCCGGGAAAGGTACTGCGGATAACTTCGTAATAGATGGGTTCCTGAGGATAGTAATAAAATTTTTCCCAGAAGCCACCCGAGGAATAATAAACCTCATAAGTATCCCCAACCCGGGCCAGCCGCGGATTGAATACCTGCCGCAAAGCCGTGGTTAACAACGGAATCTGGGTGGCGGCAATACCGTTTTCCAGCAGACTTTGTTCAATAGTATCACCCGCCGCCAGGGTATACTTTAACATCAACAGTTCCGGGGCTCGCCGCTGGTGAGAGAAAAAATAAAGCCCCAGCCCGAAAATAATAACCACTCCAGCAATAGCCAGAAGGAAAAAATATTTTTTCATCCGGATAAGTATGATTATAGCAAATTGCGGAGGGCGCTGGCTGCTTCTCCTGGTCCGTTTAAGTATTGGCGACATATTTTTTGCTATTATAATAGATATGAAATGGTCCAGGTCAGTACCGGTAGAGGCGTTTTGCGGACTTTACTGGCGGGATAGAAACTGGCAAAAATATGTCTGTCCGCCGTATGATGTCATTCCCGTCGGGCAGGAAAAAAGGTATCAAAAACTTTCTCCCTACAATATCGTCCGGCTGGAACTTCCGGCCCGAATTTTTAAAAACAACCCTTACCAGCAGGCCGGGCGGCTTTTCCAGCGCTGGCGAAAGAAAAAGGTATTGATTAGCAGTCGTCGTCCGGCATTCTATCTGGTTGAAGAAACCTTTCAGCAGCAGAAAAGGCGACTCCGCCGTCGGGGATTTTTTGGTCTGTTTAATCTGGCGACAAAAATTTATCGGCACGAAAAAACCCTGACCGCTCCCAGGATAGACCGCCGGTTATGTCTGACCAATATCCGGGCCAACACCAGTGCGGTGTTTATTCTGGTCGAAAACAAAAAAGTAAAAAATTTGTTAGCCAGCGGGACCGGTCAGCTGATGAGTCGGTTTCAGTTTAACGGGGTAAGATATGTGATAAGAGAAATCAGTGAACCCGACGAGATTGTCCGCTGGCAACAGGTTTTGCAGAAAAGTAATTTTTATGTGGCTGATGGTCACCATCGTTTGGCCACAGCCAAAAGATTTGGGGCCAGATATGTTCTGGGTTATTTTGTCCCAACGGATAGCCCGGGCCTGGTGATTTTACCAACCCACCGGGTGGTGAGTTACTCTCCAGAACTTATGGCCAGACAGAAAAAATATTTCCGACCGGCTCCGGCGACCCGGGCGATATTTTCGGTCTATCATCGGGGAAGGTTAACCGGGATGAATTTAGCTAATCGCTACCGACCGGGAAATAAACTGCCAGCGGAAATCCTGAAAAAATTTCTATTAAAAGATATTCCGGCGGAAAAAATCATTTATAGCCATTCGGACGAAGAAGCCAGAAAACTGGCTAAGTCCCGGGGACTGGTTGCCTATATTTTACCACCGACTCCCCTGAAAATTGTTTTAAGATACAGCCGCCGGGGAAAAGTTTTGCCGCCGAAATCAACCTATTTTTATCCGAAAATAATTGCCGGGCTGGTGATTTATGCTTACGACCGTTGATATCGTATTGATAATCGGAAGTTTCGGGATAATATATTCTGGCCTCCGGCTCGGCTTCTGGCGATTGCTTGGTCTTTCGCTGGGGACATTGCTCGCCAGCTGGGCCGCAACTAAATATGGGCCAGCGCTGATGCAAAAAATTTCTTTAACGCCGACTCAGGCCTATTTACTGATTGCTTTTCTGGTATTTCTGGCCGGGCTATTTCTTGGTTATCTGATAAGTAAAATTTTTCATTTGATTTTGCTCGGCTGGCTGGACCGGCTGCTGGGCGCTTTAGGCGGGATATTTCTGGCGACACTGCTCATCCTGATTACGGCCGGGCTCTGGCCGCATCCGGCCTCCCGCCTGTTGAATTACTGTCGGAAAAAAATTCCGGCCCTTGGACTGGAAAATCGTTTTTTGCCAAAACTATCGTTTGATTCCTGGAAAGATTATCAAAAAAAGATTCAGGAAGTGAACCAGGAGTTGAAAAAAGTCAGTGGGGAAATTGACCGGCGAAATTAATTTTACTCGCGGATTTTTATATGCAGTTCTTTTAACTGACGGTTAGATACCGGAGCCGGGGAGCGGGTAAGTGGACAGATGGCTTTCTGGGTTTTGGGAAAGGCGATTACTTCCCGAATAGAATCAGCCCCGAGAAGTAAGGCAGTGAGGCGGTCAAGTCCCAGGGCAATTCCGCCGTGTGGTGGCGCGCCATAGCGCAGGGCCTCCAGGAGAAATCCAAATTTTTCTTCGGCTTCTGGCGAACTTATCCCGAGAATTTGAAAAATGGTTTGTTGTTTTTCTATCTGATGGATCCGGATAGAACCTCCGCCGAGTTCAATTCCATTGAGGACGATATCATAAGCCCGGCTGTTAAGTCCGAGAAAACTTTGCGGGTCAGAAAAATTTTTTGGTTCTTTGACCTTTTCCTGAATAATTTTCCAGCTCTCGTCAGTTGGCGCGGTAAAAGGATGATGTTCGCTACTCCAGCGCCGCTCTTCGCTATCCCAGACCAGGAGCGGAAAATCGGTTATCCAGACGAAAGAGTATTTTTCTTTCGGGACCGGGGCCAGGGTATTGATAAGATAATTCCGCAAATTTCCTAAAACAGTGGCGACTATCCCCGGCTGGTCAGCACAGAAAAAAACAATATCCCCGGCCCGGGCTGAGGTTTTTTGCCGGATAAAATCTAATTCTTGTCGGGTGAAAAATTTGACAATACTGGATTCAACTTCCTGTTCGCTAAATTTCATCCAGGCCAGACCTTTTGCTCCCCACTCCTGGCTTTTTTCAATAATCCGGTCAATCTCTGAGCGAGAGAATTTTTCGGTCGCCCCGGAGGCGTTGATTGCCCGAATCACTCCGCCGGCAGCAATTGCCTGGGCAAATATCTTAAATTCAGTTTTAGTCAATTCCGGAGTCAGATCAACTATTTCCAGACCAAATCGGGTATCTGGCCGGTCGCAGCCGTATCGGGCAATGGCCTGCTGATAAGTCAGGCGCGGCAGTGGCCGGGTAATTTTCTGGTCCAGTAATTGCTCAAAAATTTCCGCCAGTAAATTTTCCACAACTCTGATCAGGTCTTCTTCCTCAATAAAAGACATTTCCAGATCCAGCTGGGTAAACTCCGGTTGTCGGTCGGCGCGCAGATCTTCATCCCGGAAGCAGCGGACAATCTGAAAATAACGGTCAAAGCCAGCAACCATTAACAGTTGTTTGAATAATTGTGGCGATTGGGGTAAGGCATAGAAACTGCCCGGATTAAGTCGGCTGGGCACGAGAAAATCCCGGGCACCTTCGGGAGTAGAGCGGGTGAGAAATGGTGTCTCTATCTCCAGAAATTTTTCCCGGTCCAGAAAATTACGAATAATCTGGGTCAAGCGGTGCCGGAAAATAAAATTTTTCTGGACGGCCGGCCGGCGCAGGTCCAGGTAGCGATACCTGAGTCGGTTATCTTCTCCGCTACTGACATAATCGGAAATTTCCAGCGGCAGTGGCTGTTGGGCCGAATTGAGTATTTCTATTTTTTTTACGACCAGTTCGATCTGGCCGGTAAGGAGATTGGGATTTTCCGTCCCCGGTGGCCGCTGGCGAATTGTCCCGTGGACCCGGATAACATCTTCGTTGTGTAGTTTTTCCGCAAGCGAAAAAATTTCCGCCAGTTGCGGGTCGGCTACCAGCTGGATAACCCCGGTGCGGTCCCGCAAATCAATAAAAATCAGGCCGCCGTGGTCGCGCCGGGAATGGACCCAGCCAGAGAGAGTAAAATCCTCTCCGATATTTCTGGTTGATAAATCCGCACAGTAAATTCTGGTCATAGCCACCGACAAGATAATAGCAAAATCTGGTTTGACAGTCAATAATCTAAATTGGTAGAAGAAAAAATTATCAAGAAGGTAACAAAAATTTTATCCAGAAAATTCGGACGGCAGAACTGGTGGCCGGTCACTGCTCCGGGAGAATTTTTTCCGCGTT
>Ga0123519_10006386_pt1 | contig 18542 bp, 13 predicted proteins | sample YelNatPaOPRAMG02_FD_87396 | JGI IMG/M metagenome (GOLD analysis project Ga0123519, IMG submission 87396) | Hot spring microbial communities from Yellowstone National Park - Yellowstone National Park OP-RAMG-02 (version 2) | ecosystem: Environmental > Aquatic > Thermal springs > Hot (42-90C) ... | reverse complement strand
TACACTTCGGTCAATAGGGAAAAGTCGAGCAAGTTATGCTCTAGACAGTAGGCGCGGAAGCGGACGGCACAATCCTGGGCCTGCCAATAGCTATTGAGGCGTTCGGCCCCTCCTGTCCAGGCGGCCCGGAGGCGACGATAGATATCCGTATGGTCAAAGCCCACCAGGGCCGACTTGTTAAGGTTGTCGATGAGCTGCGAAAGCAATCGGCTGCGGCGGATGAAGAGATCGCTGAAATAGCCTTCCTTGAGGATCAAAGGCTCTACCACACGCCACATAAAGTATTGGGTGGTCTCTATCGTCAGGAAGGTTGGCTCACGATCTGGCCGAGCGAAGCCGGCTTCGCGGGCGATGAGCGGCCAGAACAAGGCCACTGCGCGACGGGATAAGCTATAGAAGGTGAGGATCTCTACCCCGCCACGAGTTGGGGCCTCTAGGGTTTGAAGGGCGCGTTCGTAGCGCTCTACTTGGGCGCGCTGTGGTACGAGCACCAAGATCTCGTAGGGTCGCCGCCCTTCGCGCAGGAGGGCGGCCAGCCTGGCCTTGAGCGCGGTACTCTTGCCCGTGCCGGGCAGGCCACGGATGAACAAGCTGCTGCCCCCGTCGCGAGGATAAGAGACGACCTCTTGCTGCGAGGCCGTCAGACGTTGGGGCAAGATCTCATCGGTTCGCGGCATGTTTGTTCCTCAAAACGACCCCAGTATAGTGAACATTTGTTCGTGGGTCAAACAAGTTCTGTGGCGACCGACTAATCCACTGGTGATCGCACTGCGTTCGTGGCTGTTGGGAGTCAAGCCATCACGCGCGAGATGAGGAGTTAGCCGACGATACAGGGCCTCTGAGAGGGCAGCGCCTTCCAGGATCGCAACCTAACGAGGGGCAACATGTGCCACGAGTGGCTCAGGCGGACGCACCTCAGATGCCAACCCCCCGAACGTAAAGCAACCATAGCCCGGCCGCATAAGTCAGGATGATCAAGAGGGCGTCAATCTCCACGAAAAGCAGGCGCCGCTCGATTTGTGCCTGGTTGCCGATGAGGCCTAATGTCGTGAGCAGCATGGCCAGCAACCCCGTTAGGGCGAAAGCCGGATCCACTTCTCTCAGAAAAGATCCCTGCACGTAGAAAACGTCAACTAGACCTATGGCGAACATATTGAAAATGTTGCTGCCGAAGAGATCCCCTACCGCCAAGTCGTATGCGCCCAGGCGGACGGCCGCTATACAAGAGACCAGTTCGGGAAGCGAGGTGATCACGGCCACGAACGCCGTTCCCACGAATCCCGTGGTCATCCCGGTCATTTCAGCGATGGTAGCACTGCTGCGCACAAGCCAGGGTGTCACGAGGACTAGGACGGCCGCCGCTACGCTAAAGCCCACCACGGCCACCCACAAACGGGGTACTTGTTGCTCTTCGCTTTCGGCTTCTGAAAGGGGAATGCTACTTCCCATGTTTGCCCTAAGGAGCCGAACCCCGGCTACATAAGCGACGATAAGGAGCAGCGAGTCCAGCCCTACCCAGCCGATGCGTATGTCCACATCGGCGATTAGGGAGGTCACGGCGATAAGGGTCAGCAGGATCGCCAGGCTGGCGCTGAGGGTGTGTTTCATGGCCACGCGACGCAGGACCCGCACCTGGCCGGAGAAAAGGTCTATACCCGCCAAAAGAAGCATGTTGAACATGCCGCTCCCAAACATGTCGCCGGCAGTCAAACTGGGCAGGTGACTGTAAAGAGAATTGAGCGCGACGAGAAGCTCGGGGAGAGAGGTCGCCCCGGCCAACAATAAGGTGCCCACGAACATGCCTCCCAGCTTTGTGCGTACGGCGATGGCATCACCGTACTCGGCGAGCTTGATCGCCGCGACGACAACGAGGGTCGCGCTGCCGACGAACTGGAGCCAGACCATCATAGGGCTTGCTCCTGGGGAAGGTTCTTGGGCACTCCCTTGACGGCTTCCAGTGCCCACGAAGCTAGCACGCCCGTATGCGGGTCAGAGAGGTCGCCTACCACTTGTTCTACGGCGGCAATGCATTTTTGCACCTGCTCTTCGCTGGTCACGATGGTGAAGAGGGTATAGTGTCCCTCAAATTTGTCTTGCGGGAGGCATTCAAAGCCAAAGCGAAGGGGGATCCTACGGCGGCGCGCACAGCGTCGCCGTTGGATCCCGGTGCTTTCCACGATGGTTACGCCGCTCACCCCAACGGCTTCCCAGGCATCTAGGACCTCATCGAGTCGGTCGGGCTCGTTGAGGACATACATGACCATATACATAACTATAGCCTCCTATAGACGCCAGAAAAGATCCTTTGCCTTGGCATGCAGCTATGCTGCCGGGCTTGGAGGGCGTCTTGATGTTCGCATTATATGTGACCATGGGGCTCTGTCAAAGGCATCTTGAGATCAACCGGCAAAAGGCCTATAATGGCCTCCGTTTGCGGGCTGAGCCATCACAGGTGGGGAGTAAGCCGGCTGTGGGTCGTCTTTGGCATTGGGAATCTACGTTTGAGGCCCTGCGCAACCGCGACTTCCGCTGGCTTTGGGTGGGGAGGCTGGCTTCCTCGGCCACCTTTGAGATGAGCGGGGTGGCCCAAGGCTGGCTGGTTTACCAGCTCACCGGCTCGGGCTTGGCTTTGGGATGGGTCGGCTCTGGGTGGAGCATCTCTACGTTGCTTTTCTCGCTTTACGGCGGGGTGCTCTGCGATCGGGTAGAAAAGCGTGATGTGCTCCTCTGGACTAGGGCGGCTATGGGCCTGAACTCGCTGCTCATCGCCTTGCTGATCTCCTTTCGGGCCATTCGGCTATGGCATCTGGCAGCCAGTTCGCTTTTCACAGGGGTGATGTTCTCTTTCCTGATGCCCGCCCAGCAGGCGATCATCGCCGAATTGGTGGATCGCCGCACCCTACTCAACGCTGTGGCTCTGGACGCGATCGGCATGGGCCTGATGGGCATTTTTTGCGCTTCCTTGGCCGGCGCGATGATCGAGACCATCGGTGTAGAAGGGGTCTATTATGCCATGGCTGCGTTTTATGCGGTGGCCTTGTTCAGCTTATCCAAGTTGCGTCGTACGGGGCGAGGCTATCCCAGCACAAATTCCGTTTGGCGCGATGCTTGGGAAGGGTTAAGGTACCTGTGGCATAGCCCTTCTTTGTTAGCGGTCATGGGGTTGGCGCTCGTGCGCGTGCTCTTCGCCATGCCCTATCGTACGCTGATGCCCAAATATGCTGAGGAAGTGTTGGGCTTTCAAGCTATGGGCTTGGGCTTGTTAATGGCTGCTCCTGGGCTGGGGGCGACATTCGGCTCGTTGGCCGTGGCCGCTATGGGGGATTTGCGAGGCAAGGGGAAGCTTTTCCTCTCGTCGGGTATGGTCATGGGCTTGGCCCTTTTACTTTTCGCTACGGTGCGCTCGCAAGCGTTCATCTTTCCGGCGTTGATCGTGGTGGGGGCGGCGGGCAATATCTGTATGGTCACTAATACCACCCTGTTACAGGCCAACGCCCTCGCTCAGGTGCGTGGCCGGGTGATGAGCATCTATTTGATGCTATGGGGATTGACGCCACTGGGCACATTGCCCGCGGGGGCCATAGCCGACCGATTGGGCGTGCCGTGGGTGGTGGGTGCACAGGGGTTGATCGTCATGTTGATCTTCAGTAGCTTGTTCCTTTTGCGGCCCGAGGTGCGGAGCTTGGAATGAGCAGGCGTATAGAAGCGCGGGCGCCGCGATAGCTTAGCATAACTTGGCAGATCGGAGGGATCGTTTGGGAAGGAAATGAGCGTGAAGGATGGTTCAGAGACGGTACGCGTCGGTTTCTATGGCGTGGGCCGATTCGCCAATAGGACCCACATCCCTAACCTACAGAAATTGGGGGGAGTGGAGATCGTCGCCTTGTGTGATGCCGATCCAAAGGCCCTGGCCGCTACGTTGGAGCGCGTGCCGGGGGCGCGGGCCTATACCGATGCGCATGAGATGCTCCGAGCAGAGTCCTTTGATGTGCTCTGTTCTTGTGTGCCGGCCTATGCGCGCACAGATGTGGAGCAAGTCGCTGCGAGGCGGGGAATCCATCTCTTTTCCGAGAAGCCCCAGGCGCTGACCATGTCTATCGCGCGAGCGATCGATGAGGCGATCCAAAAGGCTGGGGTCATAAGTACGGTTGGCTTTCGGGAGAGGTATCGCCCCATCTTCCAAGAGGCGCGACGGTTTCTGGGCGATAAAAGGATCGTCCACGTGCAATTCGTCAGCTTCAGGAGGTTGCCGCCCTTGCGTGGTGAAGAGCGCTCCTGGTATGAGCGTATGGAGCTTTCCGGTGGGCCCGCTTTGGATTGGGGGGTCCACGCTGTGGACTATGTGCGCTTTATGACCGGCCTGAACGTAGAGAAAGCGCAGGCGTTCTACTGCCAGCGGCCAACAGTGTACCCTCTGGCCCTCTCTTCGTCCTTTAACTTGTGTCTTACAGGCGGGGCTACGATGAGCATGCTTTTTGTCTCTGCCCTGGGCGAAAGGGGTCAGACGAAAGGCTTTGATTTCACCATCTTTTACGAAGGGGGGAGCCTGCACCTGGGCAACTACCAGGAGTTAGAGGTGGATGGGCAGGTCATCTTTCGTGGAGAGGACTATGATCCCTGGTTCGAGCACGACCGACGCTTTATTGAAGCGGTGCGAACCGGGGATAGGGGCCTTTTGGTGAACGACTACCATGACGGCCTCTACTCTCTAGCCCCGGTACTGGCCGGTTGGGAATCGGCCCGGCGGGGAGGGGAGCTGATTGACGTAGAGAGCTTTATGTGGCGATCCTGAAACGCTCAAGCTCTACATAATCAGAGATAATCCTCCATCTACGTTGAAACGGGTAGCCGTAAGTTGCGAGGACTCGTCGGAGGCCAGGAAAACCACGACATGGGCCGTATCCTCAGGGGTTTGTAACCGCCCCATGGGAAGTTTCTTGCCCTGTTCCTCCAACCAGCCGTCAGGGTAGCCCAGCTCGCGACGATGCTCTATCTCGCCTTCGCTGGCCACCCAGCCGGGGTTGATGTAGTTCACCCGAATGTGGTTCGGGGCGTACGTGCGGGCCAGGTTGCGGGTCATCGTCCACAGGCCGCCCTTTGCCGCAGCGTAGGCCAACACATCCGAGCCGCCCGTATAGCCGTGCACGGAGCCGATGAAGATGATGCTGCCGCCCCCCTGGGCGATCATATAAGGTATCGCGTGTTTGACGCAAAAGAAATGGCCTTTGAGGTTCACGTCAATGGTCTGATCCCAGATGGCCTCCGTCAGATCGGGCAGGAGCCGCCGAGGATAGACGCCGGCATTGCTCACCAGCACATCCAAGCGGCCGTAAGTGCTCACGGCGTGATCCATCAACGCTTTGCAATCCGCCTCAACGGTGACGTCCGTGCGCAGATAACTGGCTTGGCCCCCGGCCTCGCGGATCAGGCGAACCGTTTCGGCCAGAAGCGCTTCGCGCCGCGCCCCGACTACGACGCGGGCTCCCTCCCGGCCTAACATCAGGGCGATCCCTCGCCCAATGCCCGTGCCACCGCCCGTGACTACTGCCACCTTGCCTTCTAACCGTTTGCCCATACAAGCCTCCAATGGTAGTTATCAGATAGGATCAACTGTGCTGGATGGATCCAACTCTATTCCCTCTGTCTGGGCCGATATTGGAGTGCCTCGGCCAGGTGTTGCACCTCAATACCCTCGCTTCCCGCCAAATCGGCGATCGTGCGGGCCAGCTTGAGCACGCGATGGTAAGCCCTCGCGCTCAGGCCTAACTGGCGCATGGCCGACTTGATCAGACTGCGTCCGGCTTGATCTAACTCACACCATTGGCGCACCTCGGCAGGGCCCATATCGGCGTTGCAGTGTAGCCGCGTGCCCTGAAAACGCCGCGTTTGCCTCTCTCGCGCTGCCTCTACCCGTGCGCGCACGCTGGCTGAGGTTTCGCCCAGAGTGCTGCCTGCGAGCTTCTCATAATCCACACGGGGCACCTCAACGTGGATATCAATGCGGTCCATCATGGGGCCGGAGATGCGTTTCTGGTAGCTGTCTATCATGCCCCGCGAGCAGGTGCACTCGTGTGTAGGGTCGCCGTAGTAGCCGCACGGACAGGGGTTCATCGCCGCGACGAGGGTGAAATTCGCCGGGAAACAGAGCGAGCCCGACGAGCGCGAGATGGTGACGATCTTGTCCTCCAGCGGCTGGCGCAACACTTCTAAGGTGCGCATGCCGAACTCGGGCAGCTCGTCCAAGAAAAGCACGCCACGATGAGCTAGCGAGATCTCTCCTGGGCGGGGCCAGTGTCCCCCGCCCACCAGGCCGACCTGGGAGATCGTATGATGGGGTGCGCGGAAGGGGCGGTTGCGCATCAGGGGCTGCCCAGGAGGCAGCAGCCCGGCGACGGAATAGATCTTGGTCACCTCCAGCGCCTCGTCAATGCTCATGCGGGGTAAAATGGAAGGTAAGGAACGGGCCAAAAGCGTCTTGCCCGCCCCTGGAGGCCCTGACATGAGCACGCAATGTCCCCCGGCGGCGGCCACTTCCAAAGCCCTCTTGACATGTTCTTGGCCGCGGATTTCGGCAAAGTCGGTGGCGTACTCTGGCTCACTTTCCTCCAGGTCGCTTGCGCTGCGGGCGAAAGGCTCTATGGGCAAGAGGTTGTTCAGGTGCATCACCAATTGCCCCAGGCTCTCTACCGGGATCACCGTCAGGTCGGGGACTAGAGCTGCTTCGGGAGCGTCCTCGCGGGGCACGTAGATCGTCGCGATGCCCTGCTCGCGAGCCACGGAGGCCATGGAGATGATCCCGTTCACGTGACGTACACCACCATCCAGGGAGAGCTCGCCGACGAACATAGAGCCTGCATAATCGCCGGGGATTTGACCGGCCCCGGCAAGGATGCCCACGGCGATGGGCAGGTCGTAGGAGGGACCTTCCTTGTGCAGGTCCGCCGGCGCGAGGTTGATCGTCACCCGCTTCTGGGGGAAGGCAAGGTTGGAATTGTGAATCGCTGAGCGCACGCGCTGGCGCGACTCTTGGATGGCCGTATCCGGCAGGCCCACAATGTCGATCATGCCCACCTGGCCGGGATGCACATCCACCTCAACATCCACGAGCACCCCTTCCAGGCCCACCAGGGCACAACTCGTGATCCTAGCTAGCATGCGCCCCCCCTTATGTGATGATACCTGCCCGGTTTTAGTTCAGACAGATTCTGCTGCCTGGAAGATGCGAACGGCTTCCTCCAAGCGCCCCTCTAAAATGGCCTTACAGCCGTTATTGAGGGCCTCCCACACGCGCCTAAGCGCTTCCCCCTCGGCTTTGGCTTCTATCAACTGATCCCACTTGGCCTTGCAACGCGCGCGAGCGGCGTCGGCGGCGAAGACGATCTCGGGCATACGCGGCAGGCGGGCCTTGACGTCAGGCAAAGGGGGAAAGGCACGGTGTGGCTCTAGCTGGTACCAGTAGACCACGCTCGTGTAGTCGTTGCCCAAGTCGTTATCGTGCCCATGCTCAATGGTCCATACGAGGGAGCGTTCAAATCGTATGGGGTCGGCCAAATACCAGCGGTACATGGCGTTCTTGCCGGCGTGATCGGGGTTCTCCACGAGGTGAAAGCCGGTATAGGGGCCGGAATAGGCATGGTTCGGGCAGGCCCCGCCCCCAAAGACCTCCTCGGTCCCCGTCCCGGGATAGGTGGGAGGCCAGAGTTCGCCCGGCCTGCCGTCCACGAAGACCATATCGTCGCCCTCGCCATACCAGCCACCGCGCAGGTTATCCACTTGAAGATGTAAGCCCACCATCTGGCCCGTGCCCTCGGCCTCCAGAGCCACATAGTTCTCTCGGCCGTCCAAGTTGGCTCCTCCCCAAAGGCTGCCACTTGCATCGGAGCTGGCCTTCGGCGTCGTGGGATTCTCGCGCCGCCACTGGGCGTGGAAGCGGCCCTGATCCGCCGGCAGGGGCTGATCGTACTGCTCTAGCTCGATGTGATACCAGAAGAGGGTCGCGTCCGCCGGGGTATCGGGGATCGGCTCATAGGTGAGTTCCATACGCGCGGAAGAGGCGAAAGGCATGGGCAGGTAGAGATTCAAGCCCCAGGTCAGGAGCTCGGAGGATCCCGGGTTCACGACCGCGCCGAGGGAGTGAACGGGGACGGGGGTACAGTGGGGCACCAGGAAAAGGTCTCCTAAAGGCACTTCTACGCTTGGGTAAGGTTCCCCATCCCACCAGGCGCGCAGGACGAGCTGGCGAAAATGGAAACGGCTGGCGTTGATGGTCGTCCAATAGAAGTGCGTGATCTTGCCCGACCCCCGGGCTTCCAGCAAGGTCACCGTTTGCCCAGGCGCGAGGTTGAGGAAATCGCGGTTTCGGCCCGTGCGATCCCACGAGGAAAGCCGATAGGTGCGTACGCCCTTGCGCACCCGCGATAGCTCATCAAACATGGGGAGCCCTCCTATATGACATCGTCATCTATGCGCGTCCGTTGCGGGGACAGATAACACAAAACAAAAAGGACGTCAAGGGCGTCGCATGGCCGCAGCTCGGCTGCCACGTTTGACGATCCCTCGCCCTAGATGTAAACTGGCTCAGCTTTTGAACAGCAGACTCGTTTATGGAGCCGGGATTTTCATGTCAGCAGGTCTTTGGGCATCGCCTCAGCGCCTTTCTGACTTCACGCACCGCCTCGCCGAACGTGCCCTCTCCGGCGAATGGGGCCGCTCACTTGTGGATTTACCCCTCTCTCTGGATGATTATCCTGAGTGGGCCTCAGATTCGCCGGAGATGCGCTATGCTCACTGTGTACAGCTGATCGCCCAGTATGCTCCTTTGCGCATCGTCCCCGGAGAGCGCATCGTGGGCTCGGCCACCTTGCAGCAAGCCACCTTTCATCAGGTTCCCGTGTATTCTCAGGGCAAGCCGGCTTTCGCCAGCACCAGTCACGTCACGTTGGGGTTCGATCGGGTGCTCCGGATCGGCTATCGGGGCTTGCGCGAGGAGATCGCCAAAAGGCTAGAACGCGGTGGTTTGGATGCTCGCGGCGAGGAACTGTTGCGGGCCATGAACATCTGCCTAGACGCCGCTGCCCTTTGGCATCGGCGTCACATGGATGAATTGGCCCGGTTAGCCTCGCTTGCAGAGGGCGAGGAGCGGCGACACTATGAGCGCGTGCGCGAGAACCTGCGCGATGTGCCAGAGAACCCGCCCACGACGTTCTATCAGGCCGTCCAAGCGCTCTGGTTCATGTTCGCCTTTCAGAGGCTCTGCGGTAACTGGCCGGGCATTGGGCGCATTGACGCCATGTTGGGGCCCTATCTGGCGCGAGATCTGGAGGCAGGGGAGATCACCCTAGACGAGGCGCGGGAGATCCTGGCCCACTTTTGGATCCACGGCTGCGAATGGGTTGGCGCGCGGAGCTGGTCGGCGGGCACTTCCGGCGACGGGCAGTTCTACCAGAACATCGTCTTGGGGGGCATTGACGCCGAGGGCCGCGAGGTGACCAATGAGGTGACCTACCTCGTGCTGGACATCGTGGAGGAGTTGCGCATCAGCGATTTCCCCGTCGCCGTACGCATTCATTCCCATACGTCGCCAAGGCTTCTGCGGCGCATTGCCGAGGTGCAGCGACTCGGTGGGGGCATTGTCGCCGTTTATAATGAGGAGCTCGTCATTCGGAGCCTCGTGGCCTTCGGGTATCCCCTTGAGGAGGCTCGGCAATTCGCCAATGACGGCTGTTGGGAAGTCCAGGTGCCGGGGAAGACACATTTCATCTATCGCCCCTTTGACACCTTGGCGCTCCTCCAGAAGGTCCTCGGCGTGCACAACGGGCATACTCCGGACTATGCCGATTTTGAAAGCCTCTATGCCGCTTTCCGCAAGGCCCTTGCGGAGCAGATTGCGGCCGTTCACCGTGAAGCCGATAGACACGCCACGAGCGGCCATCCGAGCACATTGGTTTCCCTTTTCACCCAAGATTGCATTGAGAGGGGCCGAGGCTATTTTGATCGCGGCGCGCGCTACAACGTCTTTGCGCCCCATGCCGGGGGATTGCCCGACACGGGCAACAGCCTTTATGCCATCAAAAAGCTCGTCTATGAGGAACGACGGCTTTCCCTTCCCGAGCTGGTTCAGTGCCTGCGCGCCGATTGGGAGGGCCATGAGCCGTTGCGTCGCTACGTCCTCAATGCCTATTCGTTCTACGGCAACGACAACCCAGAAGCCGACGCGATGGTCCGGCGGGTTTTCGACGACTTTCTCGCGCTGGTCGGGGAGGTTCCTGAACGCAACGGCGTCCTTCGCCCGGCCGGCGTGAGCACCTTCGGGCGAGAGATCGAATGGCGGCCGCAGCGAGGGGCTAGCGCACATGGTCATCGGGCTGTTGAGACCTTGGCGACGAACTTCTCTCCAACTCCAGGGAGCGATAAAAAAGGTCCCACCGCAGTGATCAGATCTCATTGCGCCATGGGCCTGGAACGGCTTCCGAACGGAACGGCGCTGGAGCTCAAGATTCATCCCACTTGCCTCGCCGGCGAGGAGGGGCTGAACTCCCTTGTAGCCTTGATACGTACGTTCGTCCAGCTTGGCGGGATTTATCTGCACATTGACGTGGTTGACAACGAGACCTTGCGCGATGCCCAGGTGCACCCCGAACGCTATCCCAACCTGGCCGTGCGCGTCTCAGGTTGGTCGGCCCGGTTCGTGACCTTGAACAAGGAATGGCAAGATATGATCATCAACCGCACCCAGCAGTACTCATAGAGGCGGTTTGGAACTTGGGAGGGTAGACCTGATGCTTGATCGCTCGGAGCTTCTTGATCCTGAGGTGTTGCGCCACAGCGTGCTTGACTTTCGCCAGATGAGCACCTTTGTTCAGCATCCCTTGATCTTTGAGCGTGCTGAGGGGGTGCATTACTGGGATATTAACGGCAAACACTACTACGACGGCATCTCGGGCATCTTTGTCGTTGCCGTTGGGCATCGCAATCGCCGGGTCATTGAGGCCATGAAAGCCCAGATGGAGCGCCTGTGCTTCGCTCCTCCGCTGCATGGCACGAATCCCCCGGCCGTTGAGTTGAGCGCGCTTCTGGCGCGGCTCGCGCCGGGGGATCTGAACACGGTCAAGCTCCTTTCCAGCGGCTCGGAGGCCACGGAGACGGCGATGAAGCTTTGCCGGCAATACTGGAAGCAGGCCGGCAAGCCGACCAAATACAAATTCATCTCCAGGTATTACGGCTATCATGGAGCCACGATGGGAGCCTTGGCCGCGACGGGCACACCCCGGCGACGGATTCCCTTTGAGCCTTACCCGGCCGGCTACATTCATGTTCCCACCGTGCATTGCTATCGTTGTCCATATGGGAAGGAATACCCCTCATGCCAGGTCTTTTGCGCCGAGTATCTGCGCCAGGTCATCGCCCTGGAAGGCCCGGATACGGTGGCGGCGGTCATCTTGGAGCCCATCGGCAACACGGGTGGCATCCTAATGCCTCCGCCGGAGTATTTGCCGGCGATCCGCCGCATCTGCGACGAGTTTGATGTCCTCTTGATCTTTGACGAGATGATCACCGGCATGGGGCGCACCGGACGGATGTTTGCCGCCGAGACCTTTGGGGTCACGCCGGACATCTTGTGCTTGGGCAAGGGCCTTTCTAGCGGCTACGCGCCTCTGGCCGCGACCATCTGGAACGAGCGCATTGAGCGCGCTTTCTGGGGACCGGAGGAAGCCGGCATTGAGTTTGGCCATGGGCATACGTATGCCGGTAACCCCCTCTCGGCCACAGCGGGCCTGGCCAGCATCGCCGAGATCCTGGAGCGCGATCTCCTAAGCAATGCGCGCCAGATGGGCGCCCGCCTCAAAGCGCGTCTGGAGGGCCTGCGTCCATATGGAATCATCGGCGAGATACGTGGCACGGGACTTTTGTGGGGGGTAGAGCTCGTGCAGGATCCGGCCACGAAGAAGGCTTTTGCCCCTGAGGTCTGCATCGGCCACCGCATCGGCGCCGAGGCTCAACAGCGTGGCCTGATCATCCGTCACGATCCCGATTGGTTTGCCCTGGCCCCACCGTTGGTGGTCACGGCCGAAGAGCTTGACGCGATGTGCGATATTTTGGAGGAGAGCATTCGGGCTGTGCTGAGCGCGCTTTGAGGGCGCTCTGTTCTGACGACGGTATGGGGATGGAATGAAACGTGGAGGAAGGCCGCCTCGGAGTTTTGGAAGGCAGTTTGGCCCCTTGCTGGGTTTCGTCCTGCTATCCCAATGAACCGGGAGGTTCTAAGCGATGGAAGCCCTTGTGCGGAAACTTACCGAGCAGGTGGACGCTGAACGCTTGCGCGACCTGACCTTGGCACTGGTGCGCATCCCCAGCCCCACGGGGGATGCAGTGGCCGTCACCGAATTCTACGCCCAGACGGTGCGCTCTTTGGGCGTGCCCGTTGAGATCCTGTATGACTATCCGCATAGTCCCTGCACCATTGCCCGCTATGGCCATCTGCCCAATGCCCCAACGCTCACTTTGGATGGTCACCTGGATACGATCCACGCCGCTCATGTGACGCCGTACGTGGAGGGCAACCGCATCTATGGCCGGGGTGCGGGGGATATGAAATCGGGCATTGCGGCTATGGTTGAAGCCACGCGCATCCTCGTTGAGAGCGGCGTGCAACTCAAGGGCAACCTCATCTTGGCCACTCACTCTTTGCACGAGGCGCCTGTGGGCCATATGGAAGGCCTTAGGGCGCTCATCGCGCGAGGGGACGTCTTTGTGGACGCGGCGCTCGTTGCCGAGGGCGCTTGTGATCGGCTGGCCATCCGGGGCAAAGGGCAGGCCCTCTATGAGATAGAGATCACCCGCGAAGGGGAGGTCCTGCACGAGAATGTGGCCCGCCCTCGTGGCATACCCAATCCTTTAGATTATGCCGTACGCTTGGCCGCACGGATCCTGGAGCGCAACGAGGAACTGGCCCGGTTTCCCGATGACCAGCTTGGCCCAGAGACCTTTTTCATCGGCCAGGTCCATGGCGGCGATTTCTACAATCGCGTGCCTACCCGCGCCTTTCTCAACGGCGTCCATCGTTGTTGGCCCGATAAGGACTGGCCCCAGATCCGCGCGGAGTTTGAGAGGCTCCTGAGCTCGGTGGAACGCCACCCTGGCTTGCGTGTGGATCTCGAACTGGGGGGCAACGGCCTCGGCTTTGAGACCCCTGCCGAGGCCAAGATCGTCAAAGCTTTGCGTAGGGCCTATCAGGATGTCGTGGGTAAGGAGCTACCCCTTACGGGGGAGCTTAGCGTGTGCGATGTGAATGTGATCGTGCGCGAGGCGGGGATTCCGGCTGTGGCCCATGGCACCGGAAGCAGCACCGCCCATGCCGACCTGGAATGGGTTGATCTGGAGGGCATCGTTCGCGCCACGAAGGTCTATCTGGCGACGATCGTCAACTATCTGGGAGTTGAGGGGGCTTAGCCGCCTTAAACATACTGTGGGAAAGGAGTGAACGCTATGCGCTTCGCTATTTGGTGTCCGCCCAACGAGCGGGCCTTGAGATTGGCCAAGCAGATGGGCGTGACCGACATCGTCAGTGCCCTGCCGGCGGAACAGGCCGGCCCGGTTTGGGAGCTGATGCCGCTGATTCACCTCCGCAAGAAGGTGGAAGAGGCCGGTTTGAGGCTTTCGGTGATCGAGAGTATCCCCATCACCGACGCTATCAAGCTTGGCCTACCCGATCGTGACCGGGATATCGACAACTTTTGCCAATCGCTCCGGAATATGGGGGCGGCGGGTATTCCCATCCTCTGTTACAACTGGATGGCGGTGCTGTTCGTGCTCAGGACCTCCTTCACCACCCGGGTACGGGGCGAGGCCCTTTCTAATAGCTACGAGCACGAGCTATCCGAGCGAGGCCCCGTCCCGGAGCTAGCTGGGTTAGCGACGCGGGAGGCGCTCTGGAAGAACCTGGAGTATTTTCTCAAGGCAGTGGTGCCGGTGGCGGAGAAAGCCGGTGTGCAGTTGGCCATGCATCCCGATGATCCGCCGATCTCTTCCTGTCGCGGAGTGGAACGCACGTTCACTTGTCCGGAGGATTTCCAGCGCTTGATCGATCTCGTACCCAGCCCGAATAACGGCATCACGTACTGCCAAGGCTGCTTCTCCGAGATGAATGCTGATGTTCCGGCGACGATTCGCCATTTCGCCGGGCAAAAGAAGCTCTTCTTTGCCCATTTTCGCAACGTGAGAGGCCCCGTCACCCATTTTGTGGAGGTGTTCCACGACGAGAAGGGCAATGCAGACATGTACGAGGCCATGAAAGCCTACTATGAGAGCGGCTTTGAGGGGCCCATGCGCCCTGATCACCTGCCCTTCATGGAGGGTGAAGACACTGCTCCCTACGGCGGCTTTAGCATGTGGGGGCGCCTCTTTGCCATAGGCTATATGAAGGGGCTGTTGGAGGGAATCCAGAAGACAGCCAAGGCTAGTCAATTTTGCGAACACGGAGAGAAACGAAGATGACGATCAAGATCGCTTTAGTTTTGCCAGAGCTTACCGAATCCAAGCTCAAGCTGGCCAGGCAGATGGGCGTGGAGGGAATCGTTGCCGGGGTTCCCCTGAACGAGAAGGGGCCGGTCTACAGTTTTGAGGGCTTTCTGCATCTGCGCAAGAGGATTGAGGATGCCGGACTCAAGTGGTTTGTGTCTGAGGGCATCCCCATACCGGATCGGGTCAAGCTGGGCTTGCCGGGGCGGGATGAGGATATTGAGAACTTTATCAAGTCGCTGCGCAATATGGGGCGTGCGGGGATTCATATCCTCTGCTACAACTGGATGGCCGTGTTTGGTTGGCTGCGAACGTCCCTGACCACGCGCATAAGGGGCGATGCACTCTCCTCAAGTTATGATCACGCGTTGCTACGCGATGCCCCCTTGACGGCAGTGGGCGAGGTGACAGAAGAGCAACTTTGGTCAAGTCTGGAATACTTCTTAAAGGCGGTCGTGCCTGTGGCAGAGGAAGTGGATGTTAAGCTGGCCATGCATCCCGATGATCCCCCCGTCTCCCCCATCCGTGGCGTGAGCCGGATCATGAGCAGCCCAGAGAACTTTCAGCGCCTTATTGACCTGGTGCCCAGTCCAAACAACGGCCTCACTTTCTGTCAGGGTTGTTTCTCAGAGATGGGCGTGGACGTTCCGGCGACGATCCTGCACTTTTGTAAGCAGAAGAAGCTCTTTTTCGCCCACTTCCGAAACGTCAGAGGCCCGGTGACGAACTTTGTGGAAACTTTTCACGACGAGCCGGGCAATGCCGACATGTTCGCGGCGATGAAGGCCTATTACGATGGGGGCTTTGAGGGCCCCATGCGCCCTGACCATGTGCCCACGATGGAGGGAGACCCACCGGGACATCCGATGTACACTCTATTAGGGCGCCTGCTTGCCGTCGGCTACATGCGAGGGCTCATGGAGGTCATTGAGAAGACGAGGTAAAAGGGAAAGCCGACGGCGGGAATTGAACCCACAACCCGCGGTTTACAAAACCGCTGCTCTGCCGGTTGAGCTACGTCGGCCTGTTGACGGTAGCTATTATAGCGGAATGGACGGGGCGGTCAAGTTAGTGGACAAGGATTTGCTATGCAAGAGCCTACTTACCAGCAGAGGATCGAAGCTCTACGCAGGACAAAGGCCGCTCATACTGAGGCCAAGTTGAAGCAGAGGGGTTACTTTGATATTGATGATCATGGCTGCATCCCCTGGTCTGAGCCGATTCCCTTTCAGCGCAAGCCGAATCACCCGTCAGGGGGCTGTTATGGGCCGAAATGCATTGGGGAGAACTTTCGCGCCTGGTTGGAGGTGCATCCCGTCTATATCCATCCCATGAGCTCGTTGGCAGGGGCTTGGATTTGCCATGTGCCTGGTGTTGGGGGATGGCGACCTGAAGATAGACCCGTGCATCTGTATCCTTTACACCGAGAGTACAACGTCCTCTTCACCGGCATCGGAGGCATGAACCACCTGGGGCCGGATATGAGGATCGGTCTGGAGCTAGGTTGGGGAGGGCTTTTGCGCAAGATTCGCACCTATCGCGAGCTGAATAGGCCGGCCGACACCTCATTCTATGATGGTGAAGAAGCTCTGGTCTTGGGAATACAGGCCTGGATTCGGCGGCATGTGACTAAGGCCAGGGAGATGGCTGCCGCCGAGGATAATCCCGTGCTTAAGGCCAATCTCCTGTCCATTGCGGAGATGAACGAGTGGTTGGTGGATGGCCCACCACGAACGCTACGCGAGGCTTGCCAGTTTCTCGCCTGGTTCCAGTCGGTGGATCGTATGTGGGCAGCCGGAGGGGCCATGGGACAGCTGGACGAGCTGCTACGCCCATATTACGAGGCCGACCGCGAGACGGGCATTGATGATGACGAGGCCGTCATCTGGCATATAGCCAGCCTGCTCTTTAACGATACGCACTACTCTCAAATCGGCGGCCCGGCGCCCGATGGCCACGATCTGACCAGCCCGGTATCGTTTCTCATCTTGGAAGCGGCGCATCGCTTGCGTATACCGAGTAACCTGGCTATCCGCGTGCACGAGGGCCTGAATCCTGAGCTGCTGCGTCGGGCGGTTACGTATCTCTTTGAGGATGGCACAGGCCCCAGCTTCTCTTGTTCTAAGGGTCTTGATGAGGGCTATGCCCGAAACGGTGTGCCTATCCAGTTGGCACGGATAAGGGCCAAGGTGGGCTGCAACTGGACGGCCCTTCCGGGTATCGAGTATTGCCTTCAAGACGTGACACGGCTTTGCCTGGTCTCCCCTTTCCTTCATGCCTTTAAGGATGTGGTTCAGGATGCTACCAGGCCCAAGACGATGGAGACGCTGTGGGAGCGTTATGTCCATCATCTAGGGATCTGCGTGGAGACCATCAAAAGGGGCTTTGACTGGCATATGGAGCGCCACGCTCGGAATAGCCCGGAGATCGTGCTTAACCTCTTTTGTCACGGCCCGATCGAGCGTGGGTTAGATGTCTCGGCCGGGGGCGTGGATATCTATCATCTCACCTGTGACGGCGTAGGCCTGGCTACGGTGGCGGACTCTTTTGCGGCTATAGAGCAACGCGTGGTCAAGGAACGGCGTTTGACTTGGGAAGAGCTGGCAAGGCACTTGGAACAAGACTATGTTGGAGCCGAAGATGTGCGCCTGATGCTACAAAGCATCCCCCGTTATGGTTCGGGCGGCTCGCGCGCGGACTGGTGGGCCAAGCGCATCTCTGAGCTTTACACACATCTTATGAGGGATACTCCCACGCCGAAGGGCTTTACGGTGATCCCCGGCCTGTTCTCTCATGGCATCGTGAACGAATTGGGCAAGAACCTGGGGGCCACGCCGAACGGTCGCCATGCCCATGCGCCCATCTCCCACAGCGCCGATCCTGATCCGGGCTTTATGCGCGGGGGCGGAGCAGCGCCCACGGCCAAGGCCACCGCAGTGGCCTCGGTGCAGCCGGGGTGGGGCAATTCGGCGCCGTTACAAATCGATTTTGACCGACACCTGGCCCGTGAGTACGGCGGCGTGGAGGCGATCGAGGCCCTGATCAAGGCGCACAACGCTCAGGGCGGGACGCTGGTCAACATCAACGTGATCTCCAAAGAGCAAATCCTGGAGGCCCATGCGGACCCAGAAAAGTATCCCGACCTTGTAGTGCGGGTGACGGGCTATAGCGCCTATTTCAAGACCCTTTCGCCCGAATATCGGCAGCAGATCGTGGATCGCATCCTGGCCGAGTCCTAGTTGGAGCTACTGAAAAGGAGGGCACGCATGCTCACCTCACGCGAGCGTGTCTTGATGGCGGTGAATCACCGCGAGCCGGATCGCGTGCCCATTGACCTGGGCGGCCATCGTTCATCGGGGATCATGGCCATCGCTTACAACAAGCTGAAAAAGTACCTAGGGATCACCAGCGGCGACATCTATGTGTACGATTTCGTGCAACAACTGGCGATCATAGAGCCGGAGGTGTTGGATCGTTTCGGGGTGGATACCCTTGAGCTGGGGCGAGGGTTCAACCAAAACCCCGAGGATTGGCAGGATTGGGTGCTCCCCGATGGGACCCCCTGCAAGATCCCCGCGTTCATCCACCCGGTCAAGGTGGGCAACGATTGGCATGTGTACGATGAAGAGGGTACTCTGATCGCCATCCAAAAGGAGGGTTGCCTGTATTTTGAGCAGACTTGCTTCCCTCTGGCGGGTAGCGACGACCAGGAGTTCGCCGATCTCGCCAGTCCGCTGAACAAGGTCATGTGGGTGGTGCTGCGCTCGCCGCCGACGACCCTAGATTACGACGAGGAGGGGCTGAAGAAGCTCGCCGAGGGGGCCAGGGCCTTGCGCGCCCAGACGGATCGGGCCATCATCGGACTTTTCGGGGGCAATCTGCTGGAGACCGGGCAGTTCCTCTTTCGCAACGACAACTTTTTCATGCTGTTGGCCGGGGAACCACGGCGGGCACACCGCTTTCTGGACAAACTGGTGGAGATGCATCTGGAGAACCTGGACAAGTTTCTCTCCGCCGTCGGCCCT
>Ga0123519_10006385_pt1 | contig 18543 bp, 14 predicted proteins | sample YelNatPaOPRAMG02_FD_87396 | JGI IMG/M metagenome (GOLD analysis project Ga0123519, IMG submission 87396) | Hot spring microbial communities from Yellowstone National Park - Yellowstone National Park OP-RAMG-02 (version 2) | ecosystem: Environmental > Aquatic > Thermal springs > Hot (42-90C) ... | reverse complement strand
TTCGGATTTGATGAAACAAATGCTCCTACAACATGAATTATGTGATAAATTAAAGAAATTCCAGCACCTAATGCAGCAAAAAATTTAATTATTCCAGCATGTTTATATTTTTTACTAGATTCAAAATACATTTTCATTTTCCCGCAAAACCTTTTTTGGTACAAAATAGAACTTATTTTTTGGATCTTTCATAAGAGACTTTTTTGCAACCAAAATTGGAAAAAAATATTTATCTACCATATGATTAAAATATGTTTTTACGTACTTTTAAACTTTTTTACATTAATTACTTTTTCGCTTTGCAAAAAAGACCGGCAAAATGACAAAATATTAATTTTAAAATTTAATTATATTTTATTAAAATTTTTTATATTTTGAAGAAAATAAAATGTAAATTTTCACGAATTTTTTTTAATAATAAATGAATATTTTGAAATATTTCATATTCTTTTTTATATTATATTTAAATTGGATGGATTGAAAATGAATGAAAATAATGAAAAATCAAAAGAAAAGGAATTCAAATCAAGATATCAAGATTTAACTCCTTTAGAAATTAACATGTTAATTAAAGAAAGAATGAATAAAATTAAATATAAAATTGTAGTTATGTCTGGTAAAGGAGGAGTAGGTAAAACCACTATAGCCGTTAATTTAGCAATAAAATTAGCATCATTAGGTAGAGAAACTGGAATTTTAGATGTGGATATTACAGGTCCTGATGTACCATTAATGTTAAATTTAGAAGGAAGAAGACCTTCTGTAGATATTGAAAAAGAAGAATTCAAACCTATCATTGGACCTCTAAATTTAAGAGTAATGAGTATGGCATTTTTATTACAAGATAATCAAACCCCAGTTATATGGCGTGGACCATTAAAAATGAGTGCAATACGACAATTCCTTTACCAAGCTCAATGGGGCGATTTGGATTATATGATTTTTGATTTACCTCCTGGTACTAGTGATGAAACTTTAGATATTTTGCAATTAATTGAGGATGCGTATGTAGTGATTGTAACTCAACCTCAAGATGTTTCTCTACTTGATGTGAGAAAGGCTATAAATATGACTAAACAAATGAATCGAAAATTATTAGGTCTAATTGAAAATATGTCAATCTTAATAACAAAATGCCCTAAGTGTAATGAAGTAATTCAGGTAGATCTATTTGGGGAAGGCGGTGGTAAAAAAGCAGCTGAACAAATGGGTATTAACTATTTAGGAAAAATTCCGTTTGAAGTTGATGTTAGAAAAGGAGGAGATATTGGCTTTCCGTTTATAATCGATCATCCAGACTCTCATAGTGGAAAGGCATTTGAAGATATTGTTTCCAAGATAATTTCAATTGTAGAAAAAAGATAAATGAATTAATTATATCTTTAATTTTTTCAATTTTAGTAAAAATAATTTTTATTTAAGTGAAATAAAAAATGAACGAGAATATTACAAATAATGAATCTAAAGATATTGAAGAAAAAGTTCTTTATAAAGAAATTGGAAAAGTGGCATATATTACACTAAATAACACTAAAAAAATGAATGCAATTGAGAAACCAATGGTTTTTCGCATTTTAGATTTACTTAACCAAATAGACCAAAATGATAAAATTGGTTGTTTAGTTATTAATAGCACGGGAGATAAGGCATTCTGTTCCGGATGGGATTTAAATTTGTTCCGTGAAGTCTCACAAGAATCAATAGATTTCCTACTTAACACAGGAGCAACAATATCTCAAAAAATATTTTTTCTAAAAAAACCTGTTATTGTTCAAATTCAAGGTCCCGCTGTTGGAATGGGTACAATTATGGCACTCGCTGCAGATTTTCGAATTGTTGCTAAAAAAGATGATGTTTTTTTCCAGTTACCAGAATTAGATCTAGGTCCGGGCATTCCGCCAGCCACAGGTCCGACCATCGGTGCAGTCGCTACGCTTGGTTTAACACATGCAAAAGATATGTTATTAACCGGCAGAAAAGTCTCATTGAAAGAATTCGAACAATGGGGCATGATTAATTTAATAGTGGAACCACCAGAGGAATTACCAGAAGCTGTCAAAAAATTTGCTAGAAATATAGCTAAAAAATCAAATGATTTATTAGCTCTAACAAAACATACCGCAAACATAATCGGAGTTAATATAGGAAAACGAGCATGGGAATTGGAAAACGAAATGGCATATTATTTTTTCAATAAAGTGTTAAAAAGAAGTGATAAACCAATTGATGACTTCATAAATCAATTGTGGAAAAAATTTGGTTCATAAATAATCTAAAGTATTTATTTTATGATTTTTTAGTATTCTAAATTTAAAAAAAATAAATTTAAATACTTGAATTAAATTAAAATAAACGAATTATAATGAAGTTAAATTTATTAAAAAATTCGAAATTTATAAAAGTAAATATAATAATTTTAGCAGTTTTATCTTTTCTTCTTGGAATAATTATAGACCTTTCTAGGATAGAGAATTTAGAATCTGCTATTTTAATTAGATTTAGGCCAAAATATCTTAGAATTTGGGATTGGGATTCAAAAATCAATGTTATTACCGCAATAATTTCATTTTTCGATTGTGTATTTGCATTATATATATTAATTTTACTTAGAAGAAAAAATGCTCCTAATGAACCAAATAAAGAAATTTCTGAAATAAAAAAATTAATAAACATATTCTTCATATTAATGATTTTTGGTCGTTTAAATGAAGGATTATATATTTTATTTGAAAGTGATTTCATTGCAACTTTAGATCTTTTTGGAGAGTTTTATATTCTTTTAGATTTTATCATAGTAGGAATTTTTACATCAATAATTTATTACATGTTTGAAAATTTAGAACCTGTGAAAAAATCAAAATTGATTCAAAATATTTCTGTATTTCTTTCAATATTACTTTATGCAGGATTCTTTTTCTTGTTTATTTTTGCATATAATAATGAATTATTCAATTCTCTTATTTTATTATCATTAAGTATTTATATTTTGATAATAATTGATATTGGAGCACTTGTAAAATTTGTTTTTATAATTTCATATTTATCAATTGAAAATAAAAATGAATTAAAAAAAATTGGAATAATATTAATTATTTTGATGTTATGCATTGTGTTTATTATCGGTTGTGGCTTTTTCTCCATAGAAACAATTTATAATAAGTTACCTAATCGTATTTTCAGAATTTTAAGAGGTATCTCATTTTTATTAATCTTGATAATTTCATATGATTTATTTATAAAGAAAAAGAATAATTAGTAACTAAATAATAAGAACTTTTTTCTCGTTCGTTAATGAAATTGCTTCATTTTTAGCTTCTTCATAAATATCAATTATACATTTTTTATAAAAAGGATTTTTTAATTTTAAGGCGCCAAATTCTGCTAATTTATATAAGCCTTGAGCCATAAAACCTACAGTTTTAACCATTCTTGCCGCCTTTTCAAATTCCTTCAATGTATTTTCATCCCATAGACCAAAAAAACCAGCAAAAAATGCACTCAAGTAAATCCCGCCAAAAATTCCCAATAGAACCAAAATTATTGTTGAAACAACATCTGGTTTCCAAATAAAATTAGCAAACATTTCAAGAATTAAATATAAACATATAGAAGTTAATAATGGAGCTATGAAAGATTTTAAAAAATAAACCTTTCCTTTCCAAATAATTCTTCGAATTAGAATCCACACTGCAATATCTTTCGATGCTAAAGCTATATTGTATGCAATTATTACTCCAACCATACCAATTTTTGGAACTAATAAAAATAATCCGATTGCTCTCATGCCCTGTTCCAGAATCCAAGTATATAAGTTCAAATCAGTTCGACCTGTTCCTTGAAAAACTCTATCAGCAGACCAAGAATATGGACCCATTATTGCATGAATCAATAATCCAATGAAATAGAAAGTAGCTCCTTTCCATGTAGGACCTGCTAATCCTATTATAATTCTATTTCCTACAACTAACAATATCGCACCTAATGAAAATGCTATCCAATTCATTATTCTCAGCATTTCGACTATACCAAAATCCAACAACTTGAACCTCTTGTTTCCTAAGGCTTCGGAAATAGGCGGCATCATACCACCTAAATATAGACCAACTAAGGACATAACTTGTGTTAGAACATAAGCCATATCGAAAAAAGCCATTTCTGAACTATAATTTTTGACATAAATAGAAATTAAAATTACTTGTAAAAACCAAACTAACGGTACCCAAACGTTTCCTACGACTAATTTAACTCCATATTTGAATGTTTCTTTTAATTCATCTTTGCGAAAATCAATTCTAAATAATAATTGGCCAGTGTATCCTTGCTTTTTAAATACTTTAAAACTAAACCAGAAAAATATCCATTCACCAATCCATTGACCAACTGCCAAGCCAACTACGGCACCAAACACCTCGCCGTATTGTGGAATATTTCTAAATATGTTTCTAAATAATAAAACAAGTAAATATTGAAATATCAAATGAAAAATAACTGTTCTAAATATTTCTAGCATTTGCGCTGTATCCAGTTTTTGAACTCCTTGGAAAAAATACAAAAAGACAGCTAAAAATCCTGGAAATTGAATCATTGAATGAAGTATAAAAAACCAAGACATATGAGCATATTTGGTTTCTGGAAAAATATAAAGACCAAGAAATGAAACAAATGCAAATTGACCTACACCGCTCAAAAATTGCCACCATATATATATTTGAACATACCTAATAGCTCTTTCTGGTTGTTTAACTCTATATTGAGCAAAAAATTTAGCTGCCGCTGTTGCGGTTCCAAAATCTAAAAATAACCAAAATGCTTCAAAAAATCGTTGAACAAACGAATAATAACCGGCTGCTTGTGGAAAAGGCAAAATGAAGTTAGGATATATCCAGAGAGTCAATCCTAATTGAGGACCAATTAAAAAGAAAGATAAAAATAATGCATACATAAAGCCAGAAAGTTGTCGATGATATCCAATTTCTTCCCATTCATCTATTCTTTTAAGTTCGGATAAAGTTGGCTCAATTGAGTCATTTTTTTCATTAGAATTTGGATTTTCTAAATTTTTAGTTTGTTGAATTAATTTTTCCTCTTTTATATCTAATTTCGATTTTTTCTTAATTTCAACAATCATTTTTTGATAAATATTTGATTCTAAAATTTCACTTGATTTTCTCTTTTGTTTAATAAAAATAAAGATAGTTATAAAAATTAAAGAACTAACAAAACATAACCAAATTATTCTTTCAAATTCATGAGGAGTTGGTGAATACTTCCAATGTGAGTATGAAAGTTTTTGTTGATTTGCTGCATATTTACAAAATGAATAAATTAAATAATTGAAATAAGGCCATAAATGCTGAGATTTTAACTTAGGGTCACCAAACCAAGCTGTAATTACAATTATTCTACCAATTCCTTCATTATAAGTTAATATTAATGGAATTTCAGTATTTTTATTTTCAATAATCAAATTTACATTAAAATCAAAGTCAAATCCTAATAAAGACAGATTATTTGGTAAAATTGTATAATTTGCAATTTCAGCACAAGACCCCCAGTCTATTGAATCAAATACATTTGCCGATTTATTAACAGAAGCGATTCCTTTAAATTTATTATTTTCTATCATTGAAATTGCAGAATTTTTAATAATATTAAATTCAACGAGTTGGGATTTTAAATTATTTTGATTTTCTCCGAATATATAAATCAGACCACCACCGTTATTTATAAAATCATTTATTTTCATTATTTCTTCTGAAGTTAGGTTCGGTTCTACTAAGAATATTATATCAAAATCATTTAGAATTTCTAATCCGGATGAGTATATTTCTAATTTTGTCTTGTTTTGTTCAATTTTAAATGAAGGATCCAAAGAAAGCGACGTTAAAACAGCATCCTTTTCATTTCCACTATAGTTATGATAATTCAAGTATAAAATTGATAAATTTTCCGAATTAGATTCTGATTTGGCAAATTGCAATTTAAATACGACGCAAAAACATAAAATAAATATAAAAAGTAAAAAGAAAATCGATTTTATTATATTTCTATTAATTTTATGCATATAATTACATTGATTTTATAATATATAAAATTAATTTCTATTAGAACTTAAAAAAAGTTGCAAGTTGGAATATCATTTTATAAATTTAATATATTTTCATAATCACTTACAAGCAAGAACTCTGGTTGTGTATCATTTTCAATTTTTGAAAATCTAGGAATATTTTCATAAAATCTATTATCTTTTGTATCATCATTGACCATGGAAATTTCGCCAATAAATACATCTTTTTCAGCCAAGAATGAGTGATAAATTCTTGGTGGAATTACAATATCTTCTCCAGGTTTTAGTATAATTTCAATACCTGCATCTAATGAAATTTTTTTTCCCGAAATTAATAATTCTAATTTTGAGTCTGATAAAATACCAGATTGCCACTCTCCATCTTTTGAGTAATTATCTCGAGGATCCGCTTTATAAACTTTAATAACAAGATCTCCGCCGCCTCTATTAATAATATCTTCACATTTTTTCCAATGATAATGTAGAGGAGTTGATTGACCATTTTTTTGTATCATAATTTTTTCAGCATACGTGCGAATGGTATCCATTTCTCCGTTTCTAATTGTAAATAATAATAAACCAATTTTTTCAAAATTTCCGGACCCAAAATCAGTCAGGTCCCAACCTAACTTTTTTTGAATTATTTCTGAATGTTGTTGTTTTAAAACTTGATTAGAGGCTATTTTTTTCCAATCATTTAAAGTGTAATATGCAAATGGAGGCAATTTCCATTTAAATTCATCAAAGAATTTTAATGCAGATTTTATTAAATTGTTTATTTCAGATCTGTTCATTTTCTACCATTTATTTTATTTTAATTCATAAAATTAAATTTTAAAGAAAAATTTTTTTTGAAAAATTTGATTATACAAAATATCAAACATCGAATAATGAATTTACTACAATTTAAAAAGGCTGAAAGAAATGTTACTTGAATTAAATGAGAAACAAAAGAAAGTAGTTCGGGCATTAACTAGAAACTATAAGGATTTAAATGAATTGAAAAGGGAAATAGATTTACCAGAAAATATCTTGGAATCTATATTAGCTTTTCTTGTAGAGGCAAAATATGCAGAATTAGAACAGAAGATTGAAAAATATTATGATTTAACTATAGAAGGTAAAGAATATTATCAAAATGGATTACCAGAGGAAAATTTAATTAAAATAATCAACTCAGGAATAAATTCAATTAATGATTTAAAAGTTAAGTTTAAAGATTTAAATTTATTTAATATAGCAATATTATGGGCCAAAAAGAGTAAATGGATAGATATAAAAGCTGGAAAGGTAGAATTAATAACTGTATTGGCTGAAATTGAAAAGGCGATAAATAATATTAAAGAAGTCTTAAAAAATCCTAATGAAAAACATTCAAAAGATCTTCTAAATGAGTTATTGCAAAGAAAAATAATAATAGAGAAGGAAAGAAAAATAAAAAGATTTAGATTAAACTCGGATACTCCAGATGAAGAAATCAAAAAAATGTTAGAGTTAGAAAATCGGGATGAATTAACACCTGAAGATATAAAGACAGGTAATTGGAGGAATTATACTTATAAAAAATATATAATAACAGATGCTTATAATCCACCTAAATATTTTGGAAAAACAAATGCATATTTGGATTTTTTGAATATAGTTAGAGAAAATTTATTAGCGCTGGGGTTTGAAGAATTTTATAGTCCCTCAATCGATTTAGAATTTTATAATTGTGATATATTATTTATGCCACAAGATCATGTGGCAAGAGGTATTCATGATCTATTTAAAATAGAAGGCAATATTAAGGGAACTATTGAAAATAAAAGTTTATTACAAAATGTAAAACAAATTCATTTAAATGGGGGAAATACGGGATCTACAGGCTGGAAATATAATTTTAATGATGATATTTCAAGGAATTTAGTTTTAAGATCTCAAACAACATGTACTTCTGCACATTTTTTAGAGTACATTAGTAAAGAAAGACCAAATGAAGATGTTAAGATGATGTGCATTGATTTGAACTGGAGACCTGATACGAGAGATAGGACGCATTCATTTGAATTTAGGCAATGCGAGGGAATTATAACAGGAGATAATCTAAGCATTAAAAATCTATTAGGGTTTCTCACTGAAATTTGCCACTCAATAGGAATTTCAGAAATAAAATTCATGCCGGGTTATTTCCCATTCACGGAACCGAGTGTATCCGGATATATTAAACATCCCAAATTGGGATGGATAGAAGCTCTACCTGGTGGTATTTTTAGACCTGAAGTTTGTGGAGCTTATAATTTCAAAAAGACGGTATTAGCTTATGGTATTGGCATAGATCGATTAGCTATGGCCGCATTGGATATTGATGATATTAGAGACTTATATTCAACTGATTTAGAAAAGGTAAAGAATTTTAAAATTTACAAAAATTGGAGGTAAAATAGAATGATCTTGGAAGCAAGTTTTAATAATTTAAAGAAATATTTAAAGAAAGAAATTACTTTTGAAGAATTATCTGAAATTTTGTTTCAATTAAAAATTGAAGTTGAAAAGCAATTTGTAGAGGAAGAGGAAGTAATAAAAGAATCAGAAGAGGAAACTATCAAGGATAAAATTGTTTTCGAAATAACTCAAGACAGGCCAGATTTATTATCTCTTCCGGGTATTGCAAATTTAATTAATAATTTCAAATGGAACAAAAAACCTAAGATAGATTATCCAGTTAAAAAAGACGAAGGAAAGGAATACAAAATAAAAGTTGGAGAGAATGTTAAAGAAATTCGGCCATATATTGCTGGTGCAGTTGTAAAAAATATCATTATTTCTGATACAGTTTTAAGAGAAATAATGAATTTTCAAGAGAATATTCATAAAACATTTGCGAGGGATAGATCAAAAGCTAGTATTGGTCTTTATAGATTTGAGCTATTAAAATTTCCATTACATTATGAAGCAAAAGATCCTATAGAAATTAATTTTGAACCATTAGGTTTTGATAGAGTAATGACTGCCGAAATGATTTTAAAAGAACATCCAACAGGTATTAAATATGCTCATTTATTAAAACCATATAATAAATATCCATTATTTTATGATGATTCTAAACAAGTACTTAGTCTTCCTCCAATTATTAATTCAAATTTTTTAGGAAAACTCGAACCAGACGATGAAATCCCTCAAAATGTATTTATAGAGGTAACTGGATGGGATGAATACATTGTACAAAAATGTCTTGCAATTATAGTAATGGATCTATTATTCCGAGGTGGTGAAACATATGAAGTTTCGGTTGAATATCCTAATGGTAAAATAATTAAAAGTCCTATATTAGAACCAATTGCTATGAAAGTTTCATTGAAAAATTTATACAATTATTTTGGAGAAAAATTGTCTATTCAAAAAATTGAAAAATTGTTAAATAAAGTAGGGTATTTAATAGACTCTAAAAATGAAGATGAAATTATTGTTAAAACATTACCGAATAGATATGATCTAATGCATGAAGTAGATGTGATAGAGGATATTATAATTGCTTATGGATTACAAAATCTCAAACCAGAAATTCCAAAGTTGCTAACAAAAGCAAATCAACATCCTTCAACTCAATTAAAAAATACTTTTAGAAGAATTTTTGCGAATTTAGGTTATGTAGAAGTATTAAATTATATGCTTACGGACGAAAATATTTTAAGTAAAAATATTAAAAATGAAAATGCAAACTATTTTAAACTTAAAAACTACAAGCTTGAACAATTTAACGTTATTCGAAATGATCTCATTCCAATTTTACTCGAATATTTAAGGTATAATTTAAATAATCCATATCCCCAAAAAATATTTGAAATTGGAAGTGTTATTAGACCAAATCCAAGAAATTATAATTGTTGTGAGGAATTATTACATATCGCTGGTGTAGTTTCTGATTCAAGGGTAAATATTAATAATATAAAAAATGAAATGGATTTATTATCTAAATTACTAAGTGTTAATTTTAAATATATTGAATGTAATAATAAAATTTGTTTTGAGGGACGATCATTTAAAATTATGGTAAATGAAAGGGAACTTGGATATTTTGGTGAAATTCATCCTGAAATTTTGTTAAATTTCAATTTGAAAATGCCGACTATAGTATTTGAATTAGAATTAGCTCAATTATTTCCTGAATTTAAATCTTTTATTTAAATAAAAAAATAATTATTTTTAATAAAATTTAAATCAATTTGTTAAGAAAAAATAAATATGCACCGACCGGGATTCGAACCCGGGTCCCGGGGTTGGAGGCCCCAGATACTGACCGCTATACGATCGGTGCATTTTATAATTTTCAATTTTTTATATTATATTATAATTTTAAAAATAATTTTAATTTTACGAATTTAAATTCTTAAAAATTTTTAAGATATTTTTTCAATTTTAACTTTAATCAATTCATTTAATTCTTGTATTTTGTTATCAACTGCTCTAATAATCGCTGGCCAGTATTTAAATGGATATCCTAATTCATCTTCTGCAATAATTTCAGAATTATTTTCAAGCGATTTGATAGCATATTCTTTAGCTTTTTTAAAAGAATCAATAGCGTTATTATAATTTTTTATTTTAACAAAAGTTACTCCTAATTGATTAATTAAGTCATATAAATCTTCAGAATCTAATTTTAAATCTGAACGTTCAATAATATTTAAGAAATTTTGTATCTCAGTAATAGTATCCTGGTACAATTCATTAGTATTATTATAAAGAGCTATTAATTTATAATAAGAACTTAAAAGTTTAATATAATTAGGATTGCTTTTTAAATAATTTTGAATTTCTTCTTGTGGAAAATATTTATTTATTAAAATTTTAAGTTTTTCTATATTTTCTTTTAGAGTTTGAGGTTTATCATGTAACAAGCACCAATATGTGAATTCTATAAGTGATTTTAAAACTTTCTCAATATTTAATTTCGGAGATGTACCAATTAATTCACATTCTATTCTTTTAAAATTTAATGCTTGCTTATAATCCTGTTCCATGTATGATTTTAATGCTTTTTCATTAAATTCTTCAGCTGTCTTTAATGGATCCTCCGTAATTGGAAGCTCCAACGGAGGAAATTCTACATATTCAATTCGCTCTATTTGAATCTCAATATTTGGAAATATTTTTTCCAAATCCGAAAGAATTCTGCTAAATGCTTTTAAATCACTCGTAGGTCTAAAATAATTAAAGATATCTCCCATTCGAATTGCATCGGTTGAACATGTTAATGAATCCAATACCGTACCTCTATTAGAGGGATTAGAACAATCTTCACAAACCCAATGTCCTGGTCTATTAATTAGTACAATTGAATTTGGTTTCACATTTTTTGGATATTGCATTCCATAGGTATAATCTGGAATATAACCAAAAGTTTCTAATAATCCTTTTAACTCAAAATCAGTTTTATAATAATCCAAATGGTTAAAAATCGCTTGGGCTGTAACTTCTTCTGGAAATTTACCACCTAAGCTATTAATTGCTTGTTTCCAATCGTATTCTAGTCCTACTGTAATATTTGATTGATAAATTTCATAAAACATTTTTATGGATTGGATTAATTTAATTGCATCTTTTCGAAATTTTTCATCATTAATATTTTCTTGAGGATTTTTTAATTGCCCTTTATAATGCCATAAAGGCCAATCCTCTTCTATACTATTTAATCGTTCTAAAATTATTATAAAAACCTTAGATAATGTATTCCAATTTAATTCATTATAATCTGCTTCTAGTACTAAAACAGCTGGTGATATACCCTTGCAAATTAAAAATGAAGACCTTATTTTACGCAATAATATATAATCTAATACAGCTACCCATTTATGTTCCCTACCAATGCATAATTGAGTTAGTGGATTATCTGGATCATTATTATTGGAAATTTTGAGCCATTGTATATCCAACCAATTTGCAAAAGATTGTGTTGGAGTTATTTTTAATTCTTCAGGTTGGAGTGAGTTTATTATTGCAGACAAACCACAAGAAACTCTTAATTGCGAATAAATCATTTTATAAAATCATCTCTTTTCTTTGTATAAATATCTAAATTTCCAATATAATAAAAAATTTATAATTCTATAAGATCTATTGAATCAGTAATTTTTTCTTTCCAGAACTCAAATTTTAATAATACAGTGTTTTTCGTAGTAGGATCTAAAAAATCTCGTTTGTTATTCTGCAATCTATATGCCTCTGCATACATATCAACTATGATATTATTAAATGGATTTATTAATGATAACTTTTTCATTGCAAGTAATAATTTTTCATGTAAAGGTTCTGAAAAATCATTTTTGCTTACTTTTTCTTTTATTTCTTCAATAATTTCAATAATTTCTTCATAATCCTTATTAAAATTTAAATCTGACATTTTAAATTTCCTATAAACTATTTTGTTTTTGAAAAGAATTAATTTGTTCCAAATTTGGATAAATTTTTAAGGGATCATTTGAAATTAAATGAACACAAGCAGCAGCATCGGCAAAAACTCCGCAACTTTTTAAGGACCAATTTTGCATTAAACCGTAGATAAATGCTGCGTTATAAATATCACCAGATCCTGTTGGATTTATTGGAATTATTTTGTGTGTTTGTATTTTTATTTTTTCGGATTTAGTATAAATCAAGGATCCCTTAGAACCTTGATGAACTACAATTATTGGATTAATTATTTGATTAGGAATTTCTATCAAATATTTTAATGCTTCTTCTAAATTATTCTTTTTTGTTATTGCTTCTATTTCTTTTTCATTCGCAAAAAATATATTTGTATAATTGAGAGTATTTAATAAGATTTCTATGTTTTTCGAATTGAATCCCTCCGGATCCCATCCTACGTCTAATAAAGTTAATTTATTATTATCTATCATTAATTTCATTAATTCTATTGTTGGATTGCCTATTAATTTAGGTGTATACCAAAATCCAGCTCTATATAATAAGTCTGCGTTTTTCAATTTATTTTTATCGATATGCTCTATTGAAAAAAGCGAATTAGTTCCTAAAGTTGCTACAAATTGACGTTTTCCATTTGTAAAAGTCATTGCAAATGTGATGCCGGCTGATTGATTTTTTATTTCATATAATGAATATGAAACTTTTAACTCATTTAATTTATTCTTAATCCAATTAGATATTGCACAATCGCCGATCGAACCAAAAAATAAATGAGGACAACGTAATGATGCAAGAGAAGCTGCAGCATTTGCTGCATTACCTCCTAAGGAAATTAGAAAATTGTCTAAAACTATAGAAAATTCTCCAATTTCATCTGGAAATTCAAACGGAGGAGTAATAATATCAATATTAATATCTCCAATAACTGCACAAAATTTTTTCATCGACATAGATATAATAAAATTAATTATTTATATATTTTTATAATGATAGATTTTAAAAATCCAAGGCAATCCTCCTGCTTTTTGAATTCCTTTTTTGACTTGTTCTTGTTTCCCTGGGCATATTGCTTCCATGCAACCTCCACCACCTGCCCCCATCTGTTTCGCACCATAAGCTCCGCATTCAATAGCAGTTTTGCACAATAAATTAAGTTTTTCAGTTGAGGCTTTTAAAACATTTTCTTGCTCTTGTTGTTGGTTCATTAATTCACCGATTAATTTAAAATCACTATTTAGTATTGCTTTTTTCCCTTCATATACTATTTTTTCAATTTTTTTAAAAGCATTTAAAACAGTTTCATCATTATCATTAATTTGTTTTCGAATTCTATTCAATATTGATTCTGATTTACGTTTTTCTAAAGAATTTCCTACAACTAATGGTAATTGATCGATATTTAACTGTTCCACTTTTGGTTGAGACGATGTTTCTATAAAAGTAACACCTCCATAAGCAATTACATATTGATCCATTCGTCCGCAACTAATTCCCAAATCATCATGCTCGCAAATATAAGCCAATTCAGCTATTTCATTCAATTTTAAATTCATATCGAATAAAATATTCAATCCTTTTATTAATCCAACAGATATTGCTGCCGAAGTAGAAAGGCCTACACCGATAGGAATACTTGATTTAACTATAGCTCTAAATCCAGAAATTTTATCTTTTAAACGATTCACAATCGCAGTCCAATATTTTAACGAATGATTATAATTAAAAACTTGGTCTTTTAAAGAGAATTTAATTTTTTCTTTCAAATCCAGAGAATGAAATTCAATAATATTATTTTCTAATGGCTCTAATTTAATTTCCAAAGTTGAATCAATAGTTGCAGCAATTACTGGTTTCTCTAATAAATCCACCTTATCTCCAAATAAGCAAATTCGACCAGGCACTTCTATTTTAATTTGTTTCGTTGTTATTTTAAACACCGTTTAATTTAATGATAATACAATATTTATTTTAAATTTTGTAATATTATATTTAAATTATTCAACGAACTAAAATAAAATTGTTAAACTAAATTTATTCAAAATCAAAATGAAGTTTTTAATATGAATAATGAAAAAGAATATTACTATAAACCTCCTAAAAATTTAATGATATCACCGAGTGGAATGAGAGGACAAATTGGTGAATCTTTAACATTAGAGGTTTCTCTTAGATTTACAAAATCATATGGTTTATGGTTAGGACAAAATTCTAATGTTTTAATTGGAATGGATACAAGAAACACAAGTTTAATGCTTTCTAACATAGTATCAGCAGGATTAATGGATGTTGGAATAAATGTAACTGATGCGGGTATATGTCCGACTCCTGCTATAGTCTTTTATAAGAGAAAATTTGGATATGATGGAAGTGTTATAATTTCCGGATCTCATAATCCACCATCCGATAATGGATTAAAATTTTTATCAAGAACTAATACATTTTTAGGAATAGATGAATTAGCGGAAATTTATAAATATTTTTATTATACTCGAGAATTAAGATCAAGTAAATGGAAAGATATTGGAAAATATAAACAAACAGATATAATATCTACATATATTAATAATTTAAAAAAATATCTTCAATTAGACATATTTAAGCAAAATAAAAAATTAAGAGTAGTAATCGATACGGGAGCAGGAGCAGGAATTAATGTAATAGATAAAATATTGAGAGATTTAGGGTGTGAAGTAATTTTAATAAACGATAAATTTACTAATTATCCTGAATTTCCGAGAGAGATAGAACCAATTCAAAAAAATTTAACAGAATTATCCAGAGTTATCAGAGAGAATAATGCAGATGTGGGATTTGCATTTGATTGCGATGCAGATAGAGTAGCAATTGCAAATTCAGATGGTTTCATTTATCCTGAAGATGTTACTGTTATTTTATTAGTAAAATATATTTTAGAAAAACAATTTGAAACTAAAAATAAACAAAATAAATTCGAAAATGCAATTTTGGTTACTAATTCAGCTTCGAGCATGAATTTCGAACAAATTGCTCTTGAATATAATATTAAAGTCATTCGCACACCTGTAGGTGAGAGATATTTAGCAATAAAAATGGATGAATTAATTAAGGAATTTCCTAGATATCTTATATTTGGAGGTGAAGGTTCAAGTGGTGGATTCATGTATCCTCCATTTAACAATGCAAGGGATGGAATTTTTGCATCTTGTTTAATTTCTCAGCTTTTACTAGATAAACAACAATCATTAAAAGATTTAATTGAAAAATTACCTAAATTATATACAACCAGAAAAATCTTAGACTTAAAACAACTTCCAGTAAATCTAAGTATTCAGCAGATTATACAAACGATTAAAACAAATTTGGATCTTGAAAAAATTAATTATGAATCTTATATAAATGATATTAGAATTGTAAATTTAGAGAAATTGGAGTGGATATTAATACATCCATCCAATACAGAACCTATTATTCGAGTCATTACTGAGGCAAAAACATTTGAGAAAGCCAGCGAATTATGTGAATATGGAATAAAATTATTAAAAAAAGCAATAAATTTGTAGTTAAAAAATTTAAAAGCTATTAGAATTAAAAAAATTTTTTCAATGAAATTTAACCAATCAATATATCTAATAATTTATTTATTTTAATATAAAAAAATTTAATTCATGATATTATAAAAAATAAAATTTTTATATTTTTTATTTTTTAAAACCTAAAATTTTTAAAACACCAAAAAATTTATTTATTTAATAAAATATTTATTTATACAAATAATTAATTTAATAATCAAAATATTGGAGTAAAAAATAATGGAAATACCACGAAATGTCAAAGAGACCTTAAAAGAATTAGGGTTTACAGATTATGAAAGTCAAATTTATTTAACTTTACTCACAAATGGACCACTCAATGCAAAGGATTTAAGTAAATATAGTAAGGTTCCGTTTTCTAGAATATACCAAGTTATTCAAACTCTAATTGATAAAAAATTTATATTAAGAGATGAAAACTCAAGACCAACTGTTTATAGTGCAACCCCCCCAATTGATGCTCTTAGAACTGCTAGACAACAATATTTTGATGAAATTGATAAAAAGACTAAATATTTATTCGATGAATTAAATCCATTATTTTTATTGAAAATAATTCCTCAACGTTGCGATATATTTTTTATTGAAGGAAAAGATAATTGTCTAATTAAAATGGAAAAGATTATTAATAGAGCTAAGAGCTCAATATCAATAATTACAACTTTTACAGAAATGCTCGAATTTATTTATCCAGTTTTAGAAAAAATGAGATTGAAAGGATTATATGAAATTAGATTATTATATCCTAATGGTAAATTTGAATATGAATTTAACCAATTTTTGTTTAATAAAAAGTATCTAAAAATAGCGGAAATTAGAAAAACAAATAATATATTTGGAAATCTTGTTGTAATAGACAACGGTAAAGAATTTATTTTATTTTATGAAAAAAAATTATTAGATAATGGTAGTTATTGTGGATTTTTCGGTGAAAATTTACTATTTTCAGAATTCATATTCGAAATGTTTAATTTTCTATATGACAAAGCGGAAAAAGTTAGTTCTCCAATAAGAAAAATTACTAAAATAAATATTTTCTAAAATCAAAAATATTAATTATACCAAAATATTTCACTATTTGAAAGCTTTTCACATCCATTATTTGTTATTAGAACTAAATCTTCAGTTCTAGCACCTCCTAAGTTAGGAATATAGACGCCAGGCTCTATTGTAACAACCATACCTTCCTTGAGTATGCAATCAGCTTCATTTGATAAAATTGGTTTATATTCATGAATTTCCAACCCAACACTATGTCCTAATCCATGTATAAAATATTTTCCTAATCCTTCGCTATCTAAATACTGTCTAGCTACATGATCGATATCTTTGCATCTAATCTTTGGTTTAATCGAAATGATTGCTTTTTGTTGAGATATATTTACTTTATTTATTAAGTTACATAAATCCTTTTTATACGGTGGCGGACCTACTAAAAGTGTTCTTGTCATATCTGAACAATATCCATTATATTGAGCCCCTATATCAATTGTAACTATTTCTCCGTTTTTAATGACGCGATTTGTTGCATTAGCATGAGGAAACCATGAATTAGGACCACTTGCAATTATTGTATTAAAAGCCGGTTTTTCCGCTCCTCTCTTTCTCATTTCATACTCAATAATTGCCGCTAATTCAATTTCGGTGATGCCATCTTTTAAGTTTTCAACTGCAACTTTAAATGCATCATCTGTTATTTTTGCTGCAATTCTAATTTTTTCAATTTCATCTGATTCTTTTATGCTTCTTAATTCAAAAAAATATTGAGAAAAATCGATAATATCTGAATCTAAATACTTAAAAATATTCATATTATTAGATATTGAAAAAAAATTCGAAAATATTTTTTTAAATGAATTCAAATTTAAATAAGAATATAAGATTCCTATTCTAAAACCACCATTACTTGAACCTAAAGTAATTTTATTAAAACCTAAAATATCTATAATTTCATCATCTATTTTTAAATTATTTCGATTTTTCATTATTCTTATTTCTATTGGAAGAATTTCAATATCTTTTTTAGCTTTTTCAGCTTCAAGTTGTGGAACTAAAAGAATTCCTAACTTTTTGTAATTATCCCTGAAATATTGACTAAAAATTAAATATGATTCACTTTCTATATGAATTCCCAAAAAATATCTTAATGAAATTGAATCATTAAAGATTACACCAAAAATTTGATTTTCTTCCATTATTCTATAGATTTTTTCAATCCTATACTCAAATATTTTATATTGATCTACCATAAAAATCAAGAAAATAAAGGAAATAATTAAAGTTAAAATTTATTCTCTTTCATTATTTTTGAATCAATTTTTGAAATTTCAATAATTTCATTATTTTTATTTGAAAAATTTTTAAATCTTAAAATAAAAATTAAAATTGATATATCATGACTATCGAAAAAATAAAACAATTAATTGTTAATTTAGATATTGATGAAATAGGTAATCCAGTTAAAGAAGAATTAAACAACGGGACTGATCCTAAAAAAAT
>Ga0123519_10006382_pt1 | contig 18546 bp, 12 predicted proteins | sample YelNatPaOPRAMG02_FD_87396 | JGI IMG/M metagenome (GOLD analysis project Ga0123519, IMG submission 87396) | Hot spring microbial communities from Yellowstone National Park - Yellowstone National Park OP-RAMG-02 (version 2) | ecosystem: Environmental > Aquatic > Thermal springs > Hot (42-90C) ... | reverse complement strand
TTATTAAATATATTTAAAATAATCAAACAATTTAAATATTTTATCTAACATTTTTATTATTGATTTTAAAACAAACCTTACTCAACATCTGTTGTGATATTATTTCATATTGTTATCAAAAATGTATTACTGCGTAAACATATTGCATACGTAAAGGGTTGAAATAATATTTTATTACTTATAAATTCTTTTATTAAAAAGTAATATTTTGGAAAAGATAGAAGTAACTACTAATTACAAGGGCTGGTGGTATATTGTTTTATTCCCTACATTACAATTTTTAGTAGTACTTGTAATAATTCCATTTTTCGTTGCTATTATTCAGGGAGATAATGTCAATGATCTATTAATGGTCCTTAGTATTTTTATTACCATTCCAATAAGTTTGTTTTTAACAGTAAAGACTTATCCATTCTTTTTAAAACTTGCAGAACGTAAAATTTCACGCATTATCATAGAGAATAATACTTTAAGCTGGCAATTCAGGAAACACATTAAAAGCATTATACTCTCTGAGATGCATAATGCAATAATTTCATTTGGAGTAAGTCCAGTTTATAATATGCAGGCGCTTGGTCTTTCTATAATGAATAAGAAAGATTCTATAAATATTTGTACTTTTAATTTTCATAATACAAAGCTTCGTGAACTATTCCCTGCAGAATTTTTTATAAGTTCAACTGTAATTACACCAGAAGAGGGACTACCTGCTTTTCAATTAAACTATGCAGAACCAACACATAAAGCTTTTATAGATAAACTTTTGATTTCCCTATGGGATAATAGAAATAAGAATCCTTACTTTGTATTTACCAACAAGTTCCCATGGGAACGAACCCCTTCTCCAGCCTTTACTTCTATAAGGGAATTTTACAAAAATAAACTTTCTTCCGATGATAAAAAATTTATAGATAGTATAACTTCACAAGTAATCGCTGAAGTTAATTCTTACTTAAAAATTACTCCAGATTACCTTATAGGTTTAAAATTGCCAACAAAATTTCAAATGTTATTCAGCAAAGATTTAGATCCTGAAATTTATTATATTATGCCTTTAAAATACATTAAAGCTGATGTGCTGTTGCCAAAAACTGATCTTAGTACATACCTTTTCGTGCAGTCTATTGATACAGCAATTAATAAATCACATACAGGTTCTCATCTTATACACGATAACTATACAATAAAAATAACTGGTAAACGCGACAATGGAACAAAAGTTGAACTTGTTTTCGAGTGGGTTAGTCCTACAGATGAAAATTACTGGGAATCAAAATATATATTGAAATATATTAATGAGAATTATGAAATGTATAGTTAGTGATTATTGTGAGGATGGGAGGAATCGAACCTCCGACCCATTGCTTAAAAGGCAATTGCTCTACCCCTGAGCTACATCCCCTATTGTAAAAAACAATTTAAAAAAATTATTCTAAAAGTTTAAGCCTATTTTTCGCTCTCAACAAAGAAAGCATTGCACGTTCTCTATCAATTTTTCCTTCTAATCCATCAAGTCTTCTTCTTGCTCTTTCAAGTGAACGTTTTGCACGTTCAACATCTAAATCCTCTGGCGACTCAATTGCATCACATAAAACAGAAATTACGTTATCTTTTACTTCCAGAATCCCACCACTGGTAGAAAATTTATAAAGTTTGCTATCTTTATCCTCAAATCTTATAATTCCTATTTGCAAAGCAGCTACCATTGAAGCGTGGTTATATAGAACCTGAAACTGACCCATTACACCGGGCGCTGTTACATATTTTACCTTTCCTCTGTAAACTGTTTTAACAGGACTTACTATTTCCAGTTCGAGTAAATTTTCCACTGCTTTCAAAAATTAACTTTGCATTCGTTTTGCTTTTTCAAAAACATCCTCAATTGGTCCGCATAACATAAATGCATTTTCAGGAATATCATCACATTCGCCATCAAGAATCATTCTAAAACCTTTAATTGTGTCTTCAAGTTTAACATATTTTCCAGGAGTATTAGTAAATGCTTCTGCAACGTGGAAAGGCTGTGAGAGGAATCTTTGAATTCTTCTGGCACGACGAACTACTAATTTATCTTCATCAGATAGTTCATCCATACCAAGAATATTAATAATATCCTGAAGGTCTTTATAAGTTTGAAGAATCTTTTTAACTTCTTGAGCTGTATTGTAATGTTCTTCTCCAACAACAAGTGGGTCAAGAATTCTTGAAGTTGAAGTCAGAGGATCTACAGCTGGATAAATACCAAGTTCTGAGATCTTTCGAGATAACTCAGTAGTTGCATCAAGGTGTGCAAATGTTGTTGCTGGAGCAGGATCAGTATAGTCATCAGCTGGAACGTATATTGCTTGAATAGAGGTTATTGAGCCTTTGATAGTTGATGTTATTCTCTCCTGCAAAGCACCCATTTCAGTAGCAAGCGTCGGTTGATAACCTACAGCAGAAGGCATTCTCCCAAGCAAAGCAGATACTTCCGAACCTGCTTGAGTGAAACGGAAAATATTATCAATAAACAGAAGTACATCTTTACCAAGCTCATCACGGAAAAATTCAGCAATTGTTAATCCTGTTAGTCCTACCCTCAACCTTGCACCCGGAGGTTCATTCATCTGACCAAATACAAGCGCAGTATTTTTAATAACTCCAGATTCAGTCATTTCAAGATAGAGATCATTTCCTTCACGCGTACGTTCACCAACTCCAGCAAACACAGAATAACCCCCGTGATGCTTTGCAATATTATGAATCAATTCTTGAATGATAACTGTTTTCCCAACACCAGCTCCACCAAATAGTCCTGTTTTACCACCTTTAGTATAAGGCTCAATCAAATCAATTACTTTAATACCAGTTTCAAACATTTCACGTTTAGTTGAAAGTTGATCAAGAGGTGGTGCAGGACGATGTATGGGATATTTTAGTTTTGTTATAATTTCTTCTTTGCCATCAATAGGTTGACCTATAACATTTATAAGTCTCCCTAATATCTCTGGACCTACGGGAATTTCAATTGGTTTTCCAGAATCAATCACTTCCATTCCACGTACAAGACCATCTGTTGAATCCATAGCTACAGTTCTTACATGGTTCTCACCAAGATGTTGAGCAACTTCTGTTACAAGTATGTTCTCTCTACCTTCAATATCTACCCGCTTTATATGTAAGGCATTATAAATTTCAGGTAATTTACCGTTACTAAAATCAACATCCACAACAGGACCAATAACCTGTGTGATAATTCCTTTGTTTAAACCGTTATCTGACATTGATCAATTATTTTTACGAAAATTATAAAATATAAATTTAATTAAAAATTTTAGCTTTTTCAATCCAATTTAAACACTATTTTTGACACTTTAATCAAGATAGAGATTTTCAAAAAAACATCAGTTTGTTTTTAAAATAATCTATAGCTAATTTCAAAATTCCTTGAAAAAGTATACAGTATGGCAACTATCAATAATTTATTAGATCGTTCAAAATTATTTTTTACTCTGCATTACTTACCAAGATAACAAACCATACGAAAAAAACGTTTTCCTAAGATTAAACCAAATCTGTCAACCATTGAGATAATATTACCTACCAGTGGATTAGCTCTACCACCCATTCTCTGACTTTTAAAAACTTCAAAAAATTGATAATTGATTTTCATTCCACAGTTTAAAGCTGCTACCTTAATTGAATTAACATCAAAAAAAGAAATATGATTTGATGCAAAAGTTAAAGCGGCAGGTTTCTTATAACCTAAAAGATATAACATCTTGAATAAAGTAACAATTAATGAACTGTGGTTTGGAGTATATATGATAATAATTCCATTATCTGTTAAATTATTTTTTAGTGAATTTAGTACATCGAGTGGAGCAGTAAGATGTTCAATAAGATCCATCATAAGAATAATATCATACTTACTTTCAAAACTCAGGTTTTCAATAAAATCATTATAAACAATAAAGCCTTTTTCTCTAACAATTTTAGAAAGTTCTTGATTTAATTCAACCCCTTCTGCCTCAAACCCTAATTCACGTGCAACTTCTAATGCTGTACCTACTCCACAGCCAACATCAAGTAACCTTTTGCCTTCAGCAACTTTACCGCTATTTCGTAAAACTTTCTTAAAAAACTCCCGTGTTTTAACTCCACTATGATATTCCTCAAGAGCAAGATACTCTTTTGCATATTCATCATCATAAACTTCATTCAATGACTTAACAAATTCTTTATATAGAAAACCGCATTTTTTACATCGAAAGACCTTTCCGGGAAGAGGAAATTCTTGAAACTCTTGAGTGCTAAAATCATAGATTAATTTTAAATCCTTTCCTTTACACAAAGGGCATTCTAACATAAACTTTTGGTTTAATTTTATTAACTTTAATAAAAGCTTGATATAATATATTTTAGAACAAATTTTATTATGAGTAAATCAAAAACTAAGAATAAAGTTACAAAAAACATTGACATTACAAAAACCACAAATTATGACAGAATTTTAGTTTTGTTATTTATAGGGTTTTTTGTTTTACTTAACATCTCAAAACTAAACGGAGAAGATGATTTTTTCTGGCATATTTCAACAGGTAAATATATAGTTGAAAACAAAGTTGTTCCGGATGTTGATGTCTTTGGTTTTATAACACAAGGTCAACCCTGGATACCTTTTGAATGGCTATGGGATGTTAATGCATATTTAATTTATAGCTTTACAGGATTTTACGGACTTTATATAATAAATACAATTATTGGCTTATTACTTTTTTCAGTTTTCTTTTTTCTTTTTCGTAAATTTGATATTCCATTACCACTTAATATATTCGCCTTGATAATTCTTTCACTTGCAATTAGATACAGACTTGAAATTAAACCCCATATGATCTCCTATCTTTTCTTCACATTTTTACTTAGCATATTAATTTCATTTCGCTACCTTAATCTTAATAAAAAATATCTCTTTATCATACCTGTAATTTTTTTGCTTTGGGCTAATTTTCATATGGGAGTTTCGTTAGGCTTATTACTTTTTGGAATATTTATTTTAATTACTATCTATGAACATTTCATCAATCACTTATATCAACGACAACTTATTTATCAGTTACTTCTCATTTTTTTACTTTCAGTAATAGCAATGCTTATAAATCCACATCACATTTATACCTATATTTATGCTTATAAACATACACAAATGAAATTGATTGATAGTATTTATGAGTGGATGTCACCTTTTCATCAAAACTTTCTTGGGAAATTTTTTAATATATTATATATTTTGTTTCTTTTCGGTTTTCTCCCTGTATTATTTCATTATTATAAAAGAAAAAATTACTTCTTTATTCTCATTTATCTTGTCTTTGGATTATATTCTTTAACAGCAGTACGGTTTACAATTGAATTTATAATAGTTGCATTAATTCCTCTAACTCTGATAATAAAATCTTATTTACTTAAAAATCAGAAAAGAATTTTTTATATATCAAAAGCCATTTTACCAAGAGTTATTGTTTCTGGACTTTTAATACTGATGATAGTATTAATTCCAAATGGTAAATTATTTAGAGTCTTAGGATTTGCAAAAGTTTTTGGCATCGGAATATATGAAGAAACATTTCCCGTAAAAGTTTTCGATTTTATAAAGCAAAATAACATTCAGCAAATTGGAGAGAGACCCTATAACAGTATTGATTATGGTGGCTTTTTCATCTGGAATTTTTGGGGAAAGAAAAATTTTATTGATAGTAGAAATTTAAATGATAGTATTTATTTTTCTTTTGTTACAATATATAACAGGTTAGCAGGTTATGAAAAATTAATTTCACAATTTGCCTTTGACTACTTCATTGTTTTCCAACCTACACCTTATGCTGGGAATACAATTCAAATGATTGATGCAAGTGTAGGAACTTTTCTTGATAAAAGTATAATTAATTACCTTAGTCAGAAGGATGATGAGTGGAAATTAATTTATTGGGATGATAAGACTCACCTCTTTGTAAAAAATGAGCCTAAATTTAAAGATCTAATTGAAAAATATGAATTCAGATATCTAAAACCCTATAACATTTATTTCAAACCAGCTATTATAAAGACTGCAATTCAAAATTATCAGGAAATATATAATAAAGAATTACAGAGGAAAATTGCAGAAGAGCCAAACGGTTTCCTTATGGCGAAGTATAATTCAGTTTTCGGGAAAAAATGATTAGAAATGTTATTTAACTCAATTCATTTCATATTTTTCTTTGTTATTGTAACAACCCTATATTTTATCATACCTCATAAATACAGATGGGCTTTGATTTTAATTGCCAGTAGCTATTTCTATATGTTTTTTATTCCTATTTACATTTTAATTTTGCTCTTTGTCATTACCGTAGATTATTTTGCAGGAATATTAATCGAAAAACATACGGGATTTAAACGCAAAGCTTTTCTTATTATGAGCTTAGCAGCAAATCTCGGTGTTCTTGGTTTCTTCAAGTATTTTAACTTCATAGGAGAAAACATATCCACAATTTTTAATTTTCTGGGAATAACTAACCACTTCGTAGATTTAAATATAATTCTGCCAATAGGTTTATCTTTTCACACATTTCAGGCAATGAGTTACACAATTGAAGTTTACAGGGGAAATTATAAAGCTGAAAGACATCCCGGTATATATGCAACTTATGTTATGTTTTACCCGCAACTTGTTGCCGGACCTATTGAAAAACCTCAACACCTATTACCACAACTCAAGTCTGAACATTACTTTGAGGATAATAGAGTTTCAGATGGACTTAAACTAATGCTAATTGGATTTTTGAAGAAATTAGTTATTGCCGACAGACTTGCAATTTATGTCAACACGATTTATGGACATTACATTCATCATTCAGGAATATCTTTGTTACTTGCAACAGTTTTTTTCTCCTTTCAAATATATTGTGATTTTTCAGGATATACAGACATAGCCCGTGGCGCTGCCCGTGTTATGGGTATTAATCTAATTGAAAATTTTCGTTTACCATATCTTTCTCGTTCCATTACTGAATTCTGGAGAAGGTGGCACATAAGTCTTTCAGTCTGGTTCAGAGATTACTTATTCTTACCAATTTCTTATGCTCTAACTCGAAAGCTTCATATAGCAAATAGCAAGCAAAAAGAAATCATAATCTATGGCATTGCTGCTTTAATAACATTTTTTCTTTGTGGACTATGGCACGGGGCGAACTGGACATTTGTTATATGGGGACTTGGACACGGGATTTTACTATTGTCATCACGCATATTTAAAAACACCAGAATTAAAATCCGTAAGTTATTTCATTTAAGTTCAAACTCTCCATTGTTAACATTGTTCCAGATTGTTTTTACCTTTTTGGTAGTTACTCTTCTTTGGGTTTTTTTCCGTTCACCAAACCTTGCTATATCAATGTTAGTTTTAAATAAGATATTTACATTCAGCGGACCACTTTTTATAGGTGATAATGTTGATGGTAGTTCATTTGCTTATTCAATAATTGTTATAATAGCCCTTGTTGTATATGAAATAAAAATGGAATTTTTACCCGGACGTATTTTAATTTTTAACAATCCAAAACTTATTGTTCGTTTGATAAGTATCGCCTTTATAATAGCAGTAATTTTTTTACTTGGTGTTTTTGATGGTAGTCAATTTATATACTTTCAGTTTTAATAATGGTTAAAGAACAGATAATAAGATTTTTTAAAAAAGTTTTAATTGTTATTCTATTAATTTATTTAGTAGATTTTGTTCTCGGTTTTATCTTAGACTATGGTTTTAAAAAACAAAAAGCTGGTAAGTTTGCAAAAATAGAATATCTGCTACATTATGCAAATGAAGATTTACTTCTTATTGGAAGTTCTCGAACTGATAAAAATTATGATAGTCGAGTTTTTGAACAAGAACTTGGTTTGAGTTCTTACAATGGAGGAATACCTGGACAGGGGATCATATTTCTTGATGCAATAACTTCTTCAATACTTGAGCGATATCAACCAGAAATTATTATATTTAATCTTGACCCTAACATATTAATAAAAAGCAATTATAATTATGACCGACTGTCTGAACTCCTACCTTTTTACAATGACAGCAAATATATAAAACAAGTTGTTCAACTTAAAAGTCCATTTGAAAAATATAAAGCTATCTCAAAACTTTATAGACTTAATTCCCAACCTATAAATATTATTAAAAATGTTTTAAAATCTGAATTACAGTATAAAGGGTATAGACCTTTCTATGAACAACTATCACCAGAATTTGTTGCTATAGAAGGATTGAACCCTTTTGAACCAATCATAGAAGAAATTTTAATAAATCCTACAATTGATTCAGTATGCATAAATTCATTTGAACATTTACTTCAAAATTTTAATAACAAAAAGACCCGTTTATTTATTGTTCTATCACCTGAATTTATGAAAAGAGATTATAGTATAAACAAATCATATAATATAGCAATAGCAATTGTTCGTAAATACAACCTACCTGTTATTGATTGCTCTATACTTCCCGATTTTATTGGGCATTATGAATTATTCAGAGATTATGACCACCTGAACTACGCAGGAGCTGAAAAATTTTCTAAAATTGTCTGTGAGAAAATTAAACAAATAAGAGATAAATAACTACATTTTAGTTTTACTAATAAACAATTAATTTGATTTATAAAATTAGTTTATGAGAACTCTAAGATTATTTTTAGTTACCTTTTTATTTCTATTTCTCACAATTCAAAGCAACGCTCAGTTTCAAGAGTCTTATAACTCTCAAAAAGAAGTTATCACTCATTATCTTAACGAACGAGGAGAAGTTTACTTAAAATTTTTTGTTCTCACAAAAAGTTCTATTAATTATCTTACTAATTTAATTTCAATTGACAATATTAAGCCTTTACCTTTAGGATATGAGGTTTATGCTTATGCAAATGAAAGAGAATTAAATAATCTCTCAAAATATAATCTTGCATTTGAAATACTCAGACATCCTGCTGACGTTGAAGAAATATATAAGACAGCAGATTCTCCAGAAGAATTACTTGGCTGGGATACATACCCAACCTACAATACTTATGTAGATATGATGAATCAATTTCAGTCTCAATACCCCAACTTATGCAAAATTATAAACATCGGAACTACAGTACAAGGACGTTCTTTGCTTTTTGCAAAAATTACTGACAGTGTTGAATATAGAAAAAACAAACCACAGGTTATGTTAACTTCATCAATACATGGTGATGAAACAACCGGTTATGTTCTGATGTTAAGGTTAATAGATACGCTTTTGAAAGCTTATGGTGTAGATCCTAATTTAACTTATCTTGTAAAAAACTGCGAGATATGGATTAATCCACTTGCGAATCCTGATGGAACTTACTATGGTGGTAATGGTACTGTAAATGGAGCAAGACGTTATAACGCAAATGGTTTTGATTTAAATAGAAATTTTCCTGATCCGGCTGCTGGACCATATCCTGGCGGAACAAGACAAATTGAAACAATTGCTTTTATGAATGTTGCTATAAATAACAATTTTGTCCTTTCCTGCAATTTTCATGGTGGTGCGCAGGTTATTAATTATCCGTGGGATACTTGGGCAAGGTTACATCCAGATGACCAATGGTTTATTTTTATATCAAGACAGTATGTAGATACAGTGCATTCAATAAATTCAAATTATATGACAGATCTATATGGTTATCCGAATATCCCCGGTATAACAAATGGTTATGCATGGTATCGAATAACAGGTGGAAGACAAGATTATATGACATATTTTCGGGGTAGTCGTGAAACAACAATTGAAATTTCTGCTATAAAACTTCTGCCACCAGCACAGCTTCCAACTTATTGGAACTACAATTACAAATCATTTATTAATTATATACGTAAATCACTATTTGGCTTAAGAGGAATTGTTAAAGACTCTTTAACAGGTCAACCAATAAAAGCAAGAGTTACAGTTACTGGATTCGAAGTTGCTGATAGCACTCAGGTATATTCAGATTCACTCATTGGAAATTATCATAGAATGTTAATAGCAGGAAACTACACTGTTAATTTCTCAGCACCTAATTACTATCCAAAAACTATAACAAATGTCCATATTCAAAACGACTCTACAACAATTCTTAATGTATATCTAAGGCCAATAAATACACCTATTAGAGTCCATACTTCTGAAGTATCAGAATTTTCCCTTAATCAAAATTATCCAAATCCGTTTAACTCAAACACCTTAATTGGATTTTCTGTTCCTAAAGCGACCTATGTTCAACTTTCAGTATATGACATAACTGGTAAAGAAATAATAAAGTTAGTTAATAATACTTTAAAAACAGGTTACTATAGTATAATTTTTGACGCTAACAAATTGTCATCAGGTATTTATTTTTATAGACTAAATGCAGGTGCTTTTTCACAAATTAAAAAAATGGTGATATTAAAATAGTATTGCTTTTTAAAAATATTTTTTGATATATTAAATTTGATCTTACGTTATTTGTTATATTTATTATCAACTGGAAATTTTTAATTTAAGAAAAAGATTTAATTTACTTTTTTAAAATAGTGCTTTTAAAAAAACAAAGGAAATAAAAAATGGAACGGAATAATTTCTTCTTTTTTTTAGTTGGTGCAATGATGCTTATGATAATGCATCTTAGCACAGTTCCGTCTTATTCGCAACTTGATAACTGGACTCAATATAATGGCCCTTATGGTGGTCTGGTATATACAGTAATTTTAAATGGTTCAAATGAAAGATTTGCTGGAACATTGGGAGGAGTTTTTAAAGCACCCAATAATAGCGATCAATGGGCTGTAAAAAATACAGGACTTACAAATAAAGATATTCGTGCAATTGTTATTGTAAGTGGTACTAACTATTTTGCTGCAGCTTATGATAATGGAAATGATACAGGTGGAGTTTTTCGTTCGTTGAATGGAGGAGAAAGCTGGACAAGAGTTAATACTGGTATTACTAACCGTAAAATAACTAACCTCTATGTACAGGGTACTACAATTTATGCTACTGCTACAGGAGGACAGTTGTTTATCAGTACTAATTATGGAAATTCCTGGACGTTAAAAACTGTAACTGGTATTACCTCAACGCTTACAGGTGTTTATACACCAGATAACACAAATATTTTTGTGTCATCTTATGGTAACGGTGTTTATTATTCCTCCGATGGAGGTGGAAACTGGATTTCTGTAAACAGCGGATTACCTGCACAGGCTTTTTATGTAAATTCAATAGCCTCATCTCAGGATGGAGCAATAATCTACATCGGTACAAACTCCGGAATATATAAATCAAATAACTTCGGTTCAACATGGACAGCTGCAAACTCAGGACTCTCAAGTTTTTCTATTAATAGAATTAAAATTGATCCCTTTGCCCCAACAAATATTTATGCCTGCACACAAACAGGAGGGGTAAACGTTTCAAACAATGATGGAACAAACTGGACTCCTGTTAATACTGGCTTGACAAATAATGGAGTTCTTGATATTGCTTTTAGTAACGTTAACTATTACATTGCAACTTATGGTAGTGGTGTATTTAAATCTCCACGCACTCCATCAATAAATTGGTCACCTATGACCAACGGTTTTGCTGCAACAGTTTTGATAAACTCTATATATAGACCAAGTACAACAACCCTCTTTACTGGTAGTATATATAGCGGTGTATTTGCTGTTAATGTAAACAGTGGAAACTGGTCTAACGTTACTAATGAACTTCCAGCTGCAGTTTACTCATTTGCCGATGATGGAACTGCACTTTATGCAGGTACTGCTAGTAGAGGCGTTTGGAAATCAACCAATAATGGAGCAAACTGGTTTCAACTTGGAACGTCAGGACTCGCTGATTCAGCAATAAGAACAATTTTTATAAACGGTTCTGACTTCTATGTTGGTACACTTAGCAAAGGTATTTATTATTCAAATGATGGTGGAAATACTTGGACTGCAAGGAACAATGGTTTCCCAGGAACACCTGCCGGTTCAGGTGTTGATGTAAGATATATTTTATCATATAGTGGAAACCTTTATGCAGCAGTTGCTGGAAACGGAATATATAGATCCCCTGACAATGGAATGAACTGGACAGCTATTAATGCGGGACTTCCGCCTCCCGGTAATGACAGAAATATAAATCATATTTTAGTAAATGATAACACTCTATACATCTGTGGTAAAGGAATCTGGAAGTCTATAGATAATGGTGATAACTGGACTGCTGATACTGCAGGATTACCTTATAAATATGTTTACAACCTCGTTTCAACAGGAGGTTTTATGTATGCTTCTACCTTTGGAATTGGTGTTTACCAACGCCCAAGCTCTGGAGGAACCTGGCTCCCCTATAACAACAACTGGTTCCTTCCGATGGAGGTAAGAAGTCTCTCCACAGATGGTACGTATCTTTATGCTCCAACTTATGGAAATGGTATGTGGCGTGCTCTTATTCCAAGTGGTATAAGACAAATTACAACAAATGTTCCGGACAAATATAATCTTGAACAGAATTTCCCAAATCCATTTAATCCATCGACGACAATTAGATTCCAGATACCATTCAATTCTTTTGTTAATTTATCTTTATATGATATAAATGGTCGATTACTTGAGCAATTTGTGAATTCACAACTACAGGCTGGAATTTATGAATACAAATGGAATGCATCAAAATATGCATCAGGAATTTACTTTTATAGACTCACAACCAATAATTACATTGCAACAAAGAAAATGATACTCGTGAAATAAGAAACTGATTTTATTAAAAATAAAAAAGAGCAGTGTTTAATCCTGCTCTTTTTTTATTCAACAGTTACACTTTTTGCAAGGTTTCTTGGCTGATCTACATTACAATTCCTCATTGTTGCAATATAATACGAGAGAAATTGAAGTGGAATTATATTTATAATAGGTGCAAAAATTGGCAAAGTTTCCGGAACTCTTAAAATAAAATCAGCATAGTTTCTAATATTTTCATCACCTTCGGTTGCTAATGCAATAATTCTCCCCTTTCTTGCTCTGACCTCTTCAATATTGGAGATAATCTTACTATAAATTCTATCTTTAGGTGCAATAAATACTACAGGCATATTTTCATCTATAAGTGCAATTGGTCCGTGTTTCATCTCTGCTGCGGGATAACCTTCTGCATGGATATATGAAATCTCTTTTAGTTTAAGTGCACCTTCAAGCGCAACAGGGAAATTAATCCCTCTTCCAAGGTAAAGGAAATTCCTTGAATTAACAAACTCTTCTGCAACCTTTTTATAATCTTCCCTTTGATTAACTATTTGAGTTATCTTATCTGGAAGTTGCTTTAACTCTTTAGCGATTAAGAGCCTCTCTTTTGTTGAAATTGTTCCCTTATGCTGGGCAAGCATAAGAGTTATAAGAATCAATGACATTATTTGAGATGTAAATGCTTTAGTTGACGCAACTCCTATTTCTGGTCCAGCATGTATATATGTACCAGCATCAACTTCTCTTGCAATGGTACTACCTATTACATTTACAATACCCACAGTAGTCGCTCCATATTTTTTTGCTTCTCTTAATGCAGCAAGCGTATCTGCTGTTTCTCCACTTTGACTGATCAATATTACAACATCATCAGGATTTATTATTGGCCTCCGATAACGAAATTCTGAAGCATATTCAACCTCTACTGGTATTCTACAGTAATTTTCAATCAAATATTCACCTACTAATCCTGCATGCCAGGCTGTCCCACAAGCAGTAATAATAAATCTCTTCGCATTATACATTTTATTTATAACACTATCTAAACCACCAAGCTTTGCAATCCCGGTTTCGAAATTAAACCTGCCTCTATAAGTATTTTGAATAGTGTCAGGCTGTTCACATATTTCTTTTAACATAAAGTGTTCATATCCGCCTTTTTCAATATCATCAAGTAGAAAATCAAGTTCTTTTACTTCCTTTAAAATATCCTTATCATCAACTGTTTTTATTCTGAATCCTTTTTTCTCAAGAACAGCCATTTCTCCATCCTCAAGATATATAACACTTTTTGTATGATTTATTATCGCAGCTGCATCTGAAGCTACCAGAAATTCCTCTCTTCCAATACCGAGCATTAGTGGACTTCCTTTTCTTGCAACTACTATTTTGTCAACTTCATATTTACAAAGACAGGCAATACCATAGGTACCTTCAATTTCAAGTAAAGCTAACCTGACTGCTGTTTCAAAACTATTACATTTACGGTAATGATAACTTATTAGATTTGCAAGTACTTCAGTATCGGTATCACTTTGGAAAATAAATCCTTCTTCAATTAAAGATTCTTTTACCTGCTTATAATTCTCAATTATTCCATTATGTACAATTGTAATAATATCATCCATATCATTATGCGGATGAGCATTGACATCATTGGGCTCTCCATGTGTAGCCCAGCGAGTATGACCAATTCCTATATTACCTGAAAAACGTTCAATATCAATAGAAGTCTCAAGATCCTGTACCCTCCCTGCTCGCTTATATGTTAATATTTCATTGTTATTATTAATGATAGAAATTCCAGCAGAATCATATCCGCGATATTCAAGTCTCTTAAGTCCCTCAATTATAATTGGAAGTGCATTTTTCTTCCCGATATATCCGACAATTCCACACATAAATAATAATTTTAATTTTTATAAAAATAATATTTTGATTAATGAAATGGTATTCAGAAGTAATCCTACATTATTTTTTTAAAATCAGTAGAAATTACCTCATCCAGAATAGAATTGCAGAGTTTTCAGCAAACTTAATCAGAGGATAAAAATAAATTCCAAAAAAGATTGTAGGTACAGCAAGTAGCAGTAAAACTACATAATTTGCAGCGCTAAACAAAAGTTTTGAAGTGTCACCTTCAGGTGATTTCAAATACATACTTTTCAAAACCTTGATATAAAAATATAATGATATAACACTATTAATAAGTCCTATAATAGCCAGAACAATCATTGAATTTTTTCCAGTCTCAAGCAAAGCGGCAAAGAGATAAAACTTTCCAATAAATCCTGCAGTTGCAGGAATTCCAGATAATGCAAACATAAAAATTGCCATTGCTACTCCTATAAATGGAGCCCTGTATCCAAGACCCTTCATTTCATCAATATCATCAGTTCCAAGTTTGTTAAAAATCAAAAGTGTTACGTAAAATGCTCCGAGATTCATAAAAAGATATGCAATAAGATAAATCATCATAGCAGTTAGTCCCGATTTATTAGCAACTACAAGCCCAAGCATAATATATCCCGATTGTGCAATTGAGGAATAAGCAAGTAGCCGTTTTAAACTTGTTTGCCAGATAGCAACAAAATTACCAATAATCATTGAAGCAACTGACAGAACAATAATAACTTCCGTCCAACCAATATTAGGTATAAGTTCCCAGACTTCTTTAGAAGCATTTATTGAAAATGTTGTAGCAAAAAATCTTATTAGTATTGCAAATCCCGCTGCTGAAGAAGTAACAGCAAGAAATGCAGTAACAGGAATTGGTGAACCTTCATATACATCAGGAGTCCAGAAATGGAATGGAACAGATGAAATTTTATATCCGAACCCTGCAACTATTAAAATAATTGAAAGAGTTACAATTGTTCCTGAAGATCCCGCTGTTGAAAGATATTGTGCTACACTATATATATTCATTGTTCCAGTATATCCATATAAAAGTGACATACCATAAATCATAATCCCCGATGATGCAGCACCATAAATAATATACTTCATTGCTGCTTCAGTTGAACGCTTAACCTTCTTAGTATATCCAGCAAGTATATATGAAGTAAGACTTGCAAGTTCAAGTGAAAGGTACATCATCAACATATTTACAGAGGAACTCATCAGAAATGCTCCAAAGGTAAGTGATAAGAATAAATAAACATATTCGTTTTTATACATTGAGGTCTTAATCTCATCGGAGCCCATTGCAAACAATAAAACAAATATTGTTGACAGCACAAAAAGTTCCTTAAAAAAAACTGAATATGGATCAATTACCACCATATTGAAAAACAGACTTTCTCTTATACCAAACTGCCCCGCAACAATAATACCTGTTATAATCAACCCTATGATACCTAATACCCCAACAAATGGAGATTTTCTTTTAAGTATCAAATCTGCAATTAAGGTGATAATTATTGTTAATAATAATACCGTTTCAGGTAAAAAACTCTTTAAGTTGCTCAGAAGATCTATTGATGTTTGCACAATCCTTAATTAATTTATTTCAAAAAAGGACCTATAATAGTAACTAATTGATTGACTGAAGCAGTCATTAAATTTATAAAGTTACCAGGCATAATTCCAAGATATATAATAATTATAAGCAATGGAACCGTACTAACAAGTTCTCGAGGGGATATATCTGTTAGCTCATTCCACTTTTCAGGTAACTCACCAAAAAATACTCTTTGTATAGTCCAGAGTATGTATGCAGCATTCAAAATAATCCCTAATGTTGAAACAATTGCTATTATTCTAATTGTTGTATTACTAAACCCACCAAGGAAAACAAATGATTCACTTATAAAGGCACTCAAACCCGGTAATCCGATTGAAGCAAAAAATCCTATAATCACAACAGCAAAATATTTTGGCATCTTGTTCGCAAGACCACCAAAATCATACAAACCTCGTGTATGTGCTCTATCATAAATTATACCGACACTCAAGAAGAGAATAGCTGTAATAGTTCCGTGATTAAACATCTGGAATATAGCCCCAGTATATCCTATATTAGTATTGGAAGCTATGCCTAACATAACATAACCCATATGTGAAATTGAAGAATATGCAATCAATTTCTTAAAATCTTTTTGAGCCATTGCACATAAAGCTCCGTATATTATATTAATCATCGCAAGAATTGCCATTGGATAGGTAAAAGATACTGCTGCATCCGGAAATATTGGGTATGATATCCTCATTATCCCATAAGAACCCATCTTTAAAAGAACTCCAGCAAGAATTACAGATATTGCAGTAGGTGCTTCAACGTGAGCATCAGGTAACCATGTATGGAATGGGAAAATTGGTACTTTAATAGCAAAACCTATAAACAATGCAATAAATGCCAAGTATCTGAAATTTGAACCTAATTGACCTAATGGCAATTCAGGATTTAACTTTGTTGGATCCATCCATTCCAGCATATTGAATGTATGTCCATAAATCGGGACATTTGAAGTGAAATACATTGCGATTATTGTAACAAGAATAAATACACTGCCAAACAAAGTGTAAAGGAAGAACTTAATTGCTGCATATTCTCTTCGTTCTCCACCCCAGATCCCAATCAGAAAGTACATTGGCAGTAACATTACTTCCCAGAAAACAAAGAATAAAAACATATCAAGGGCACAAAACACACCCATCATTCCTGTTACAAGAAAGAGATACATAATATAGTATCCCTTTTCGTTTTTCTTAATACTAAATGAAGCAACTGCTCCAATGAAGCTGATAAGTGAAGTAAGAATAACCATTGGTAATGAAAGCCCATCTATCCCCAAAAAATACTCAATATGTATTCTTCCGTCCCATAAAATTGCAGGTACATTTATCCAGTCAAATTTTTCGATAAATTGGAATCCCTCAATCTTATTGATACCTGCAAGACCGGGATTGTAATTAAGCAACAAAACCAAACTCAAAATTAGCTGAATGAATGGAAAAACCAGAGCTACATACTTGACAATTCTTTCATAAGTTTTGGGTATAAATGCTATTACAATCATTCCAAGAATTGGCAGGAAAATAAGCCAGCTGAGTATACCAATACCAAGTATTTTAAATTCTCCCATTAGTAATGTATTATTTATTTAACCATAATTTTGTGCCGAAAGAGGGAGTCGAACCCTCACGGGATTTAAGTCCCGCCAGATTTTGAGTCTGGTGCGTCTGCCAGTTCCGCCATTTCGGCTTTCTCTATCTAAATATAAAGTAAAGAACAATTATACCAAAAACCAAAAACATCACATAAGTTTGTATCTTACCTGTCTGAAATTTCCTGAAAATTAAACCGAAGAAGCCTACTATTCCTGCAGTTAGATTTACAAGACCATCAATTACAAAATTATCAAATTTGCCTGAGAAAAATGATGTCATTTTTGTTACATAAGCAGCACCATTTACCATTCCATCTACTATCTTATTGTCAAACCACGCTGAAGCTCTTGAAAGTACCATCGTCAAAGCAACAGCTGTCTTATCATATAACTCATCAAAATACCATTTGTTTAACGAAAAATTATAAATAGGTTTAATCCGTTCAGTAATCTTATCAACGTCAACTTTTTTCCAGTGATATAAAATGTATGCAAAAAGTATACCTGTTCCTGCAATTAATAATGAGAGTGCCATTGCAGGATAGTGTGCATGATGTACAAGCTCAGAAAACTCAATCTTATCAACTATATGATAAATTGCTCCCTTTGCACCAACTAATAAAGATTGTGGAGTTTTTACCAGATTCAAGAACCA
>Ga0123519_10006380_pt1 | contig 18551 bp, 20 predicted proteins | sample YelNatPaOPRAMG02_FD_87396 | JGI IMG/M metagenome (GOLD analysis project Ga0123519, IMG submission 87396) | Hot spring microbial communities from Yellowstone National Park - Yellowstone National Park OP-RAMG-02 (version 2) | ecosystem: Environmental > Aquatic > Thermal springs > Hot (42-90C) ... | reverse complement strand
TTAATTGCTGTATCGAGATATGCTGCAGCCCTTCCAAATTTTGCATATCTTTCGTCGTTGTAACCGATCATTGAGTCGAACGTGCTGGCTATCCTTGCAAACATTGCACCCATCAATCCAGCAATTGAAAAGAAGAAAATTGAGTTGGCGTATCCATCTACAAAACCTTCTGAAATTGATTCAATAGCAGCAGAGCATATGAGGGGTTCCTGAAGCGCAGAGACATCCCTCCTTACAATGCGAGAAATACCAACTTGTGCCCCCGCAATATCGCCCTTCTTCAGGGAAATGATAACTGGATCTATGTGTGCCTTCATGCTCTTAAGGGCAAATGTAGATTTGAGTATGAGTCCAGAAATAATTAGGAATAGAATGTAGTTAATGGATGACAGATTGATTATAACAGATAGAACAAGTAAAATGGAAAACGATACGGTAAATATAAGCAATGATCCTCCAAGGACCTTGTTCTTCATCCCATAAAATAGAGGCTCCAGCTTCTCTATGAGAATTCCTATTCCCCTGACAGGATGGAGAGTATTGGGGTCCCCGATTATCACATCAACCAGCAGGGAAATAAGAAGAATTGCTACCGGATACTCTATTATCCTTTCAATGGACATAATCAAGCATTCCAGAGATATCAAGATGTTCAACTACGTTCTTGGCCAGATTGTCGATATTCCTCTCAAGAATCACCTCATAATCCACTTCTAAGCGTGTTCCAATAAGGTAATTAATAAAACACCTGTTCTCAAGAATTCCATGAATATTTGTTCCAATTACTTTCCCATCAGATGATATTGCTCCTTCCCCCTTTCCTCCTGTCACATTCATTGCCTCGTCCCTGGATTCCAGGACACTTCCATAATGTATTTCGTACCCCTCTCTCGTCCCTTCGCATCTGAAGTGTGCATTTCTTATGGAATAGCTGACCTTTGCGGTTGTCTTTTTCCGGCTGTAGATGAATGAAGAGTCTAAAAGCCCTAGGCCTCGATACTCTGGTACGGCAGACTGCACTCCATCTGGATCCTTTATTGCCTTGCCCAAGATCTGGAATCCCCCGCATATCCCAACGATTTTTCTACCCGCATTTCTTGCCTTTACTATGTTGTCCCAGATGCCACTTGTCTTGAGAAACTCAATATCTTTGAAAACGTTCTTCGATCCAGGAAGGATTATCAAATCACTCTGGTTCATAATTGACTTATTTTTTTCCACAACATAAGAGAATCCAATTCCAAATGCCACGAGGGGATCAAGATCGCTGTAATTCTCCATAAATGGATATTTCACGACGCACACCCTTGTGTCCAGAAGCCCTTCAGTCTCATAATCAAGTGAATCCTCTCCTGGGAGGTAGATATTTCCCAGGAATGGCAAAATACCGATAAATTCCTTTCCAGTCCTCTCCTCAATTTTTTCAATTCCGGGCTTGAGAAGATTTTCTTCACCCCTCATTTTATTTATCACGATTCCCTTCAATTTTTCAGGATTGCTCATCAGTTCGATTGTACCAAGAATTGATGCAAAAACTCCTCCCCGCTCAATGTCTGCAACAAGGATTCCGTAAGGATCATAGTTTTCCAGTATAAATGAATTTGAAAGATCGTACCTTTTCAGATTTACTTCTGCGGGGGACCCCGCCCCTTCTGCTACAACTACGTCAAATGTCTCTAGGAGGTGATCGAGCGATTTCTTAACTTCAATCATTCCCTCATTCCTCATGACTTCCTGATACCTCTCCAGAGAAAGGGAACCAAGGGACTTTCCCATGAGAATCATCTGAGAGCGCCTTTCCCCTTCAGGCTTCAATAGAATAGGGTTCATGTATTTCTGTGGCTGTGTTCTCGAGGCCAGAGCTTGGAGCCATTGAGCTCTCGCTATCTCTGACCCGTCCTCTATTGAAATTGAGTTTCTTGACATGTTTGCAGCCTTAAATGGAGCCACCTTGTAGCCTCTATCTGACAATATCCTGCAGAGAGCTGTTGCAATGGTGCTTTTTCCGCTACCTGATGATGTGCCCAGGACGAGAATCAGTTTACCCTGTTTCAAGTATATCCCTTACCTCATGAAGGAGAATCCTCATCTTTTCCTCCCTCTTTATTGCAATTCTTATGTACTTATCCCCAAATTCCGGGTAGTTCCATAGTGACCTCAAAAGGAGACCCCTCACTGCAAGTGTGTCAAACAATTTATCAGGCTCAATCCTGTCAGGTAACCTGAATGAGACAAAATTTGCCTTTGGCTCTCCAACGACTCTAAACATCAGGCTACCCATATCCCTTATGAATCTCTCCCTGACCTCAGCAACAAGGGAAGGAAGATTTTCATAGGATGCAAAGTTAATTTTGGAGAGCAGGTGGAGTGAATGTTGGTCAACTGCCCATGGCTCAATCTTGTCTTTCAATGATCTAACGTTCTTCCCGTTGGTTATGATATAACCCAGACGAAGCGAAGGAAGGCCGGAGAGCTTACTCAAAGATCTTCCTATAAACAGGTTAGGGAAATCGTTCACAAGGGACGCATCCCTCACAGCCATCGTACGGCTCGCAAACTCCACAAATGCTTGGTCTAGAAACAGGATTATGTCGTGTGATAGAAAATATTCAAGCATTCCTCTCAACTCGTTATCTTGTATCACATCCCCAGTTGGGTTGGATGGGCTTACAAGGAATACCACATTCGCACCTGCCCTGGTCACTAGGCTTGGATCATCGACAATATTGGCTGATGGCAGATAGGTGGCCTTGTTCCCGACCACTCCGGCTTTTCTGTACTCTGTAAACGTAGGCGTACCGACAACAACCTTATCTCTGCCCACAAATGAGAGAAACCGGTATATGGCGTAAGTCAGGCCAGGGACAAGGACAAAATTCTCCTTTTCCATTATGTTGTACGATGAAATCCCATCCATGTATCCGTCTAAGTCAGGGTCTGGATAAAGGAACATTGATCTTTCACAGTCCTCGCACTGATGGACCAGTGGAGAAAAATCATTTACATTTGAACTGAAATCTATAACGTCATAGACACTTCTGCCTAAAAGACGAGAGACACTCCACACATCCCCACCATGTTGTACTCGCATCACAAATGGAATAATGGTAGCAATACAATTAAATTTATCGTCGCCGTGTGGTCTTGATGACCAAAAGGAGCTCCGGGTTCATATCTGCTCTCTCATTTCTTACTATCATTACGGTCAATGCAGTCAATGAATCAGACAACGGAATCGCGTCATTCACTCTCGTAGGTTTCATAGTAGGTTTGATCTCTGCTATTCTATTCTATATCACATACACGTTCATTGACCCTCTTCTTGCATCCGCCGTTGCAGTCTCTTCACTGATGTTATTATCAGGGTTCAATCACGTTGATGCCGTGCTTGACACTGGAGATGCAATAATGGTAAGGGGAACAAAGGAAAGGAAAAGGGAGGTAATAAAGGATAAATACATTGGTGCCGGCGGCGTCGGATCATTTTTCATCATCTACCTTGTGTTATTTGCAGCTCTTCCTGGACTGGGAAGCATAAATGGATCAATTTCATTGGTCGTTGTAGAAACTGCTTCAAAGTTTATAATGGTTTATTCATTGCATCATGCCAAAGTGTTCTCTGCGGGTTTTGCATTGCATTTCAGGGACCAACTAGACTCGAGATTTCTCAGGAACATAACCCTGAACATAATTCCTCTCTTCCTGTTACTGTTTTTCTCCTTTCCTCTCACAATTATACCTTTCGCTATATCATTCGTCATAATAATCGCAGTTGGCAGGAGGATAAATTCTCTCATGGATGGGATAAACGGGGATATTATAGGTTTCATGGGAGAACTTTATAGGACAATTGCCACAGTCGGAATACTTATAGAAATCAAACTTTTTCCCCTTTTCTCTCTCACCCTGATCCACTTCTTAATGGCTCAAATAGGTCTTCACTGAATAATTTGAAAAAGGCCTGTTTACCGTGTCAACCAAAGCTCTTCTCTAATCTCTTTGAGTAACGGCTTATCGATATATGTGTATAAGATCCCAGAGTGTTTCTCTCAATCCTGCCATCATATCCGTCAATCCCTCTTCCTATCAGGTTTTTCAGTGTTTTATGACCATTATCTTCAATTGTGCTGTAGTGGAATTCATGACCCCTCACTCTGTCTCCCTTCTTATAGAGTATGGAATTGTCCAGTGCCTCAAGTTCTGTGTAGCCGATAATTGGTCTCGTTCCCATCTTCACGGTGCCATCAAATACTTTTGCAAGTTGGAACACTCCATCATCTGTATATATCTCCTTTTCAAGGTACATCAGCCCTCCACATTCCGCAATGATCTTTCCACCGGATTGAGAATAGTTACCTATGAATGAAAGAAGCGAGTTATTTCCTGAAAGTTCTTTGGCGTAAAGTTCAGGATATCCTCCGCCAAAGTATATGAGGTCAGGATCTTCCGGGATCTCTCCCTTTATGGGAGAAAAGTAATTGACAGTTCCAATTCTCTCCAGAGCATCAATTGAATCGGCATAGTAGAAGTTAAACGCTCTGTCCATTGCGATCCATATATTTCTTTTCCCTTTCCTCGTTACATTCTCCTTTCTCTCACTGGCTTTTAAGTCTGGCAAACTGTCCAGAAAACTAAAATCAATAAAACCGGAAATTTTAAGGGCTTTTTCTCTTAGATTTTCTAATTCAATTCCAGTCTTCAGCCCTAGATGTCTCTCCTGTATCAGGAATTCATCATCAGCTGGAATTGATCCAATTACAGGAATACCATTTTCCCTAAACAGTTTTGAGGCCATTTGAAGATGTTTTTCTGAAGAATATTTGTTAAGTATAACTCCGATCGCGTTCCTGTTTAGGAATGACTTGGCAATGTAGAATGCCGACTCTGCAAGCTTAGAAATATCTACTACTACTATGAACGGAATATTTAATTTCTGGAAATAAAATGAAGTGCTAACGTTAACCTTGAATCCAGAATCGTAGAGCCCCATAACTCCTTCAACAACTCCATAATCATAACTTTCGGCAGCTCTGGAGAGTATTGATTTATATGTCCTTCCCTGAATCCACCTGTCTAGATTCCATGTTCTGTTTCCTGTTACGGTGGAGGACAGGCCTCCGTCTATATAATCTGGGCCAATTTTGAATGCAGTAGCGTTACTCAGTCTCGAGAGTATTGCAAGGGTTACGCTTGTCTTACCAGAACCGGTCATTGGTGAAGTAATCCCGACCACTTTCATGTACGGCTATCATGACACTATTAAAAATAAGTATTCCTTCTGCGGGATTAAGAATGAAATAGAGCCAAAAGGTATATCATCCAAGGAGGAGGTGAAGAGATGACATTATGCATTGCCTAATCAACTGAGAGAAAATTTCGGTTGAATAAACAGGCTTTTGAAAATGATACTTTTACCACTTTCCTGCAGGAAGTCATATCCTTTTTTCATGAAATGGTAAATTAATATTCGGTATCATTATGACAATAAAAAAATTGTAAGATATCTGTAAGTGCCCAGCAATGGCGGCCCACAGCTAACTAAGTGAAATTCATACAGTAGTATGAATAAAAAAAATAAAATTTTTGATGGATTATTTCAATCTGATGTTGCTTCCATGTGGACGCTTATTTTTGCCGTGTCGCCAACGAGGACCCCTCCCCCCTCCAAAATCATGTTCCAAGTCAACCCAAAATCCTTTCTATTGAGAGTTGCCTCTCCATCGTAGCCTATTCTTTTCTTTTTGTAGGGATCTATGATTGGCCCCTGTAGCTCGCCTACGACTGTTACTTCCCTTGTTACGTCCCTAATAGTTAATTTTCCAACTGTTTCCAAGTTGTTTCCATTCTTGGAAACCTTGGTGCTTTCAAATTTTACAACAGGGAATTTTTCCACGTTGAGAAAGTCAGGAGACCTGAGGTGCTTGTCTCTATCTTCTTCGTTGGTATATATTGAAGACGCATCTATTTCAATGAGAAACTTGGAATTCTCAATATTTTCTGGGTCAAGAACTATATCTCCGTCAAATTTTCTGAATCTTCCTTTGACGCTTGATATCATCATGTGCCTGACCGAGAATTCCAGATTACTGTGCGCTTTGTCTATCATCCACTTTTTTTGTGTTTCCATTGTTGTCATAAGTGAGAAATCATAACTAAGTATTTAAAAATAACGAAAGAACAATGAATAACTCTCCCTAACCTAAAGTATTCCGCTTTTTGCCGCACAGTCAAACCTTGGAGGGGATGCTTATGTTATTTAATTCCAAATTTTGCCGTCAATTTTACAAGCAAAAAGATGACCAGTGCGATTACTATAAACGTTACTAGTGCACCGATAAAATTGCCTACCAGGAACGGCCCAACATTGATTGTTTGCCAGTTTACACCGGGGATTATAAAATCTATTATCGGCATCACCAAATCATTTACGAGAGCCTGTACCAACACTCCTAGATAGATGCCCAGAATGAATGCCACAGCAAGACCAATTACTTTATACTGTTCCAGAAATGACTTAAATTCCCTGACAAATCCATTTGGCGTCAGCTGTGCCGGCTTTGGTTCAAGAAGCATCCTGATCTTTACTAGTTCTTTTAGGAGCTCATCTCTTTGTGTATTGTCATCAGACAAATCTCCATTGTTCATATCCATTGCCTACCACATAGTCACTCTGCTGCCGCTATTAAAGAAATCTGCTATTAGGGTAGAGATGAACAGTTACGAGGAGAATGTTTGTATTTTAGAATCTCCATTGTGAATCTCTCTGAAAGAGTATCACATCCCCCGTTTCAGCGTCAATTTCCAACATTGCTTTGCCATGTTTTCCGCCACTTTCATAATCTATGTTATATTTCCAAACTTCCCTGCTGTTTGTCTGATCCTTCTCCTGCTTTGCAACGGTTATTGTAAATTCTTCTATGTTAAACGCAAGTTTCAGATGCCTTCTGACCCTTTCAACTCCTTCTGCAAGATCCAGCATGGACTCCGCTATATTACGTCAGCGCCTATTAAATCTTTTTTATTGGGATATGATTCAAAAAGAAATGTAATAGACTACAATTGGAGAAAATTTTTAGGGGTCATAAGAATTATAAAGGTAAATTAAAAATACTATTTTTCCCTCTATCATTCATGGGAGAAAACATATTTGATTCTATAGATTCCATCGAATTTTATGTTGGATCCTCTAATCAATGGGCATATTTTCATGAGAGGGCAATGGGTTTCAAGACTATAGCTTATAGAGGGCCTGAAACTGGCTCGCGTGACAGGGTATCATATCTGATGCAGCAGGGAAAAGTGAGACTAATATTCACCGGGTTTCTTTCAAGAGGTTCTGAAATTTCAAGACATGTCGAACTGCACGGGGATGGTGTCAGGGATATTGCGATAAAAGTTCAGAATATTGATGACACGCTTTCATCAATAAGAGAGAGAGGGGTTCTCTCTCCGGGAAAGGTTGGTCGAATAAAGACGGACGTGGGCACATTAAGGAAAGCAGAGATACCAACATTTGGTGAAACTGTTCATTCACTTATGGACTATGGTGAGATTGATGATGACATCCCCCCTGGATTTGTCCGGGTTGATTCACCTGTCACAAGTTCCAGGATAGAAAAAATAGATCATGTTGTAGCCAACGTGGAACAGAACAAAATGGACCCCTGGGTGGATTTTTATGTGCGTGGTCTGGGATTTAGGCAACTGATGAGCTTTGACGACAAGGATATAAGTACCGAGTATTCTGCACTCAGGAGCAAGGTGGTTGAATATGGCGGAAGGAAAATAATCTTCCCCGTAAATGAACCTGCAATCGGCCTTAAAAAGTCACAGATTCAGGAATATCTTGATTATTATGAGTCTCCTGGGGTTCAACATATAGCGCTATCCACAGACAATATAATCGAGGCTGTCAGCAAAATGAAAGAAAATGGGGTGACTTTTCTAGAAACTCCATCTGTGTATTATGACACTCTTGAAGACAGGGTTGGGAAAATAGATGAGGACATAGATACACTCAGGAGATTGAATATTCTTGTTGACAGAGATGACGACGGTTATCTCCTTCAAATATTCACAAAACCAATAGGCGATAGGCCCACATTTTTCTATGAGATAATTCAAAGGAAAGGAGCTACATCTTTTGGCAAGGGGAATTTCAAGGCATTGTTTGAGAGCATAGAAAGGGAACAGGCAAAGAGAGGAAATTTATAGATATGAAGATAGGACGAATGGCGATAAATGGAACTGAGAATACAATAATCATCAACGACGGGAAGAGATACATACTAGGGAAGCAAGACGCAGACTTCTTTTCCATCCCGTCCAGTATCCATATTCCGGAACACAAAAATGATAGTAAAAGTAACAAAGAGGAGCAATTTCTCATACCGCTCCCAAGTGTAACATCGATAAGGGACTTTTACACATTTGAAGAACATGTCAGGAGAGCACGGGAAAGAAGAGGGCTGGAAATGGTGAATGAGTGGTATGAAATTCCTGTTTACTACTACTCGGGAACTTCCATGCTGTACCCTTCAGAATCCAGTGTTCCGTACCCGGATTTCACCAAGCAGCTTGATTATGAAATGGAAGTTGCAGCTGTCATAGGAAGGGAAGGAATCAATATATCAGAAAATGAGGCAATGTCCCACGTATTCGGTTTTACCCTTATGAATGACTGGTCTGCCCGAGATTTGCAGAGGAAAGAGATGGCAGTGGGATTAGGTCCGTCAAAATCAAAGGACTTTGCCACCAGCATAGGGCAGTACATCACTACCACTGATGAAATTGAAGGCCTAATTGATAACGAGGGAAGATTGAATATAGGGGTGGAATGTTACGTGAATGGTCGCCGATATTCGTCCGGCAACTTGATTGATATGTTCTGGACATTCAGAAAACTTATAGCATGGGCTTCAAAGGGAACCATGCTCAGGAAAGGGGATCTGATAATGTCTGGGACCATATCCACCGGATGCATACTTGAACTTGGCGCAGAGAACTATAATTGGCTCAAAAAGGGGGATACGGTATCGATGAGGAGCAGCATGCTTGGAGAGTTGAACAATAAGGTGGTGTGAATGGTTTATTACGTAAAACAGGGAATGTTGCCTGAGACACGGCACACGTATTCGAGCAGGGATAATCTGCTGAGGGAGGAACTCTTCGGGGAGGAAAGCTTTGAGGGTTCTTACTCTCTTTTGTATCACATGAATGAGCCAACAAGAATCAAAGAATTCCTGGAGATCAAGAAAAAAAGAGCAGAGTTCACTGAATCTGATACCCACAGGCTTCTAGACACCAGGAAAATTAAACCCCGGGGAGATTTCATAACTGGCTCAGTACCTGTCCTGGGAACAAACAGGATGACGATTTCAATATCCAAGCCAAACAGGAAAATGGATTATTATTACAGACATGGGCTAAGGGATCAAATTATATTTGTACAGAAGGGGAAAGGTGTCTTAGGAACAATGATGGGCAATATCGATTATTCAAATGGTGACTACATTTACATCCCGAAGGGTACATCATATTCTATCACATATAGCGGCAACCCAGAATTCCTCATTATTGATTCACTGGACAACATCTCAATCCCAAAAAGGTACCTGAATCAATACGGTCAGATAAAAGAAGGGGTACCGTATTACACTAGGGACATAAGACCACCCCTATTCAAGCCAGGTAGAGTTAGAAAAGGGGAGTTCACGGTAAAGGTCGATTTTGACGACAAGTTCATCGTTGAAAAGAGGGAAACACATCCATTTGATCTTGTGGGGTGGGATGGATACCATTACCCGTTCGCGATAAATGTGAAAAGGATGATGCCAATAGTCGGTAAGGTGCATCAGCCTCCACCAGTTCACGAATCTTTTTCTGCAAAGAGTTTCATGGTTGCAACATTTCTTCCCAGGAAATTTGATTTCCATGAGAGGGCGATACCAATATCCTATTACCACAGCAATGTGGATACAGATGAATTTATCTATTATTCATCCGGGAACTTTATGAGCAGGAAGGGTATAAGCGAGGGAGCAATCACCCTACACGTGAGGGGATTGGTCCATGGTCCTCAACCAAGAACTGTAGAAAGTGCAATAGGTAAGGATGGCACAGACGAAACTGCGGTCATGGTGGAAAGCTATGACAGGATGGGTATATCCAATGAGGGGAAGAAGATAGAGGCCAAGGACTACATGAATTCGTGGTACAGATGAAGACGGATTTCAACTATCTTCCAATAGATACTGTATTTATTGGAAGATCTGCTTCAGAAGTTTTAACAGGCCTTCTGAAAAAAGATCAGGCTGGCAGGATTGCAATTATTACAGGCAGGTCTGTTTCAGGGACCTCTTATTTTAAAAATCTTACTTCTTTGAATTCAAGCTGGAAAGTGTTCAGAAATATATCCCAGCATTCACCCATAGATGAGATACGGGAAGTTGCAAATGAGATCAGGGACACTGGGATAGAATACCTGATATCAGTGGGGGGAGGAAGCGTAATAGATTCAGCCAAAATGATAAGGTCTATGATTTCAACAGAAATTCAGCAGATAGCAATCCCCACAACTCTTTCATCTGCGGAGTTCTCTCACATAGCGGGGTATACTGAGAACGGGGAGAAAAGAGGTATCAGGGAAAAGAGACTTGTTCCAAAGTATATAATTTTGGACCCAGACGCAACATTTGAAACGCCAGAAATCCTTTGGCGCTCCAGCGGCATAAGGGCAATGGACCACGCTATAGAATCTTCTCTCGGAAGCGGGATGATTGATCTGAGGATCCAGTTTTCAAATATTTCACTGAATAAGTTATTCGCCAATCTGGCTGGAAAGTCCAGGGAGGAGAGGGAAGAATGTCAGCTGGCCTCATGGTATTCATACTTTGATGTATACGACAGTGAAATGGGATTCAGTCACAAAATTGGCAAGATTATTGGGGCCAGGTGGAATATTCCACATGGAATTACAAGCTGCATAACTCTTCCATGGGTTCTAAGATACTACTCACTCACCTCACCTGTCGGGCTGTCAAAACTTTCGATGCTTGTTACTGGAAGAGGGGGGAAGGAAGGGATAGAGATGCTTGCTGATAAGATTGAGGAATTCGTAAGGGACCTTTCGTTGACAAGGAAGCTATCAGACTTCGGGATATCCACAGAGGACGTGGATTATATAATGCAAAAGATTGATTCAACAGATGATCGACTGAGGGAACAGATTATTAACATGCTCTGACCATGCAGCTCCCGCGTTCGATTTTTGAAATAGTTTAATACATGGGAAAAAATTAAAAAAATTTTAGTTTTATAACAGTAATGAAATAACTGAAGACAGGATCACTTTGGAATAAATTTTTTCAACTGATTGCTCAGGAACAGATTTAAGTTCTGATTCAGGTCGTCAGATATAGCACTCCAAACGATTATGTGGTTTGTACTAAGCAGGGAGAAAAGTATTTCCCCCGTGTTGAGTGCTACAGCGTCTGTTATCTTATTCTCCCTGCATATCTCCAGTACTCTCTCCGCATTCTTTTCCTGCGAGATAGCCTCAAATGGGATTTCAATGTTCCTGGTACCTATCCTCTTCCCATTTTCTTCAGATATCACGAGATAATTTGTTGACTTTGAGAATTTATCCGATATCTTATTTTCAGGTGTCAGTGGCACAATTATTTCACGTCTTCTCTCCCTGGACGGTTCGATGTGTATTACCACATCTCTAACGCTATCAATGTTCTCTCTCACTACCCTCTCTACATCGTCTGCCACATCGTGGGCCTCCTCTATTGTAAGTCTGCTGTTCACTCTAAGGACAATTTCTACAAATATGGCTGGACCGGCCCATCTTGCCTTCACACTGGTAACGTCTTTAACGTTTTGGTTTTCACGGACAAGTTGCTCTATCTTTGGGACCGTTATCCTGTCCTTGGGGAGGTCCATGATCCCAGTAATGCTGTCCTTTCCTATCGTGAAAGCTGTGTAAAGTATAGCAATAACGGCAAATCCTACTGCCACATAATAGAACAGTGAAATTCCAGTGAGGAAGAAGAGGAACAGACCGACACCCACTCCCACACCAACATAGACATCGGAATAGTTATGGTGGCCGTCCGCGGAGAGTGCAGGAGATTTCGCCATTTTTCCCGCAATTATCTTTACATTTCCAGAAAAGAAAAGAGGGACTATGGAAATGAATTCTATCAAAGATGCGTCAAAACTTGATCCAACAATTGAATGTGCCAGGGTGATGAGAATGTCAAGGGCAGTGAAAACGATAATGGCCGCAATAAAAAGTGATACCAGGTCTTCTATCCTGTAAAGGCCGTATGAATATCTCCTGCTAAATGCACTGGAAGAGACCTTGATGGAAACTAGCACCATACCGGTTACCAGTATGTCACCGGCCACGTGAAAACTTTCAAAGAGGAGTGCATAGTTCTTCAGGAGGAAAAATCCAACCAACCTGATGAGCAGTACGAGGACCTGCAGGATAAGGGCAATTGCAATATACTCATTTGTGCTGATTCCTTTTATCTTCCTTGACAACGACTCTCTATCTCATACACTCTTAAAAGGATTACATGTTTTCAGGTTTGCCTAAATCAGGTGCTCTAGTCAAGCGCCTTCTTTCCGTAACCCGTGAAACCCAGTCCCTCCGTATATGCAAAAGCTGCCACTATAAATGCAAGGAATGTAATTGCAATCATTGGTTTGGTCACAAATATAGAATATACAATTATCACGAAAGATGAAAACTGTGCTACTGATGCAACTACAATTTCACTTCCCTTCCTAATCATTGCATCTAGGTTTATCTTTATCAGAGAGAAATTGGCAGATATGTGTATGAACAGATTTCCCATTCCAGCCAGGGCTCCAAGGAGCAGGAAGGCATTGAACGAACCCATGACACTGAGAAGTGGGAGAACTATGGCAGCGTAAAGCACTATGGTAGCCAATCCAGCAAGCAATGGGCTATTTTTTCTAAGATATGAGAGGGGGGAAGGCAGAACCCCCTTTAGTCCCATCGCGAAAAGGTTGCGTGACGATGCAACCATGAAAGATAGCGTAGCAAGAATACCATCACTGATGGCAGTGATGAGAATCACCGGAATACCAACTGGCCCGAGCAGATGCTTTATGAAAAGAATTACGGATACGTTCGAACTTGTCGCAAAACCGACATTACCTGAAACAAGGGAAGCATCAACCATTCCGTACAGGACAAGTGCCATCAGTCCTCCCCCTACAAGGATGACCAGTATTGCGGCTCTCCCAACATTCACTTCCGCCTTCTTCACTTCGCCAGAGGCAGGAACCATCGTTCCATAGCCTGTCGGAATGCCTATTGCATAGAGGATTGAGAGGAACAGGAACTTAGGGGATGGTATATGGTCCAGCGGGTTGTACAGCCGGAGATGGGCAGAAATCATGGAAACAATGAATATTAGTACAAGAACTGAAACTTCGATTGAAGCTGACACCAGCGCATATTTCGCTGAAGGTTTTATTCCCAGTATCAGAAATATTGCAGCTGGAACTATAGAAACAAGAAATGCCAGAAGAACGGGTATCCCCAGTATGTAGTTTATTATGAACACAGAGCCTGCAACGTATGCAGAACCATAAAGAACTGAATAGAATGTGTAGAGGAGGCCTGTTTCAAGGCCAAGTCTCTTTGACAATCCGTAAAAGGCGTAGGTAAAATATCCCCCAGTTGATGTAAAACGCCGGGAGAGAAAGAATATCACGAGGCCATTGAACAGAACGATGATAGTCCCTATCAGGTCAGAAATAGGGGAGAACTGACCAACGATGATCAGTACCGCCGCGGTGTAGGTTAACATTGAGAGGATTGGAGCCTGTCCTCCTATCGCAAGAAAGAAGACATCCCTGAATTCCATTGTCCTTGGAAGCTCCTTCCCCCTTGATTCCTGAACTGGAGTTTTCATCGGTTATCATTCCACAACATCTATCTAGATAATTTGTGTTCCTAATAGATTGGGTATATAATAAGATTTATTTTTCCTTTACCAGTTTAAGGATAATAAGTCCATTCTTGTGTTCTATTTCCTTCCTGAAACCATCCAGTTCAAGGCCAGCCCACTCTTTCTCTCTCACGCCATGAGAGTTCTTGACTCTTCCAAAATCGTTATCGTACTCGTATATTTTAATGAATCCGGAGTTAGAAACATATCCCATTAGATTATTCAGGGACTCATCCCTGTCCTTCCAGTGGTGATATGAAAAGGATGATATTATTGCGTCGAATTTTTCGTCAAAGGGGATGTGTCTGCTGGATCCACCGGCAAATTTTACCCTTCCCGCAAGTCCGTTCCTCTTGAATTTCTTGGTGGCTACATTTATCATGCTTGACGAAGGGTCAACGCAGTAAAATGCAGCTTCCCCTTTGATGCCAGCCAGTTTCAATAGAAGTTCCCCAGTTCCGCATCCCACGTCTAGCAAACTATGAAAATCTTCATTCCTGAGATCGTCAACAACTGTCTGATAGTACTTCTTCAATAGTATTTTTCCAAATGCACCGTATAACAGTGAGAAGACAGGTCCAAATCGTTCCTCCCCCTCGAGATAAAAATCCTGAGAATCATCGGTCATGGTTCAAGCAACTACCCATTTATTTCCCCAGTTTCTCATACTGTCCACTATTTCACCAAGCGATTTCCCTTTTTCAGTAAGGATGTATGAAACCCTCACCGGTCTTGAGTCGCTGACCATCCTTTCAACAACTCCTTCTGACTCTAGGAATTTGAGCTTCTCCGAAAGCATCCTGGATGATATGCCCTCAACAGATTTCTTTAACTGGTTGAATCCTCTAGATTCTACGCAGAGGTCCCTGAGTATCATGAATGTCCACACATCCCTCAGTATGTACAGGGTTCGTTCAACAGGACATGAAGAATACTTTCTTGCCTCCATGTCATAGTGTTTTCTCTGCATGAATAGATATACGAACTAAGTTAATATAATTAACCTACATACTTTTTTCAATCATTCTTTCTTTTGGGAAGATGGGGCGGTGTGGTCAATGATGAAGACATCACTTTTAGGACGGAATAAAACCTAAAATGTTAATAAAGTTTGAAGCATCACCCTCTGGTGGATTACAAAGGTAGCAAGGCACTCGACATAACTCTCTTCTTAGTGATGTCCTCTTCATGGGCCCTCAATTATTCATTCCTCAAAATTGCTCTAGGTTATGAACCCCCGATGGTTGCACTTTTTTTCAGGGTCCTTTTTGCTTCGGTTTTTTCTATCGTATTTTCATTTTCAAGCATGAGATTCGTGAAGAAAATTGGATTCCTGAAACTATTCTTGATGAGCGTTTTCAATGTATCCTTATTCATGGGATTGTGGTTCATTGGTGAGATGACAGAACCCTCTTCTGTCTCCTCCATACTTGTCTACACCTACCCAATATTCACGGTAGTCTTTTCTGGCTTTTTCTTGAATGAGAGTTTATCGGCTGGTAAAATAGTCGGCCTCATAATAGGATTTGCCGGTGTTATAGTGATTTTCTACGACGAATTTGCCTTTAATTTTGGAATCGGTCTTTTCTTTCTCCTGGCATCAGCTGTCTCCTGGGCAGTTGGAACTATATTTTACAAGAAGTATCTAAAAGATGCTGACATGGGGGCTGTTAATTCCTACCAATTCATTCTAGCATTGCCTGTGGTGTTTGTTGCCTCCCTCTTATATGGTGGATTTAGACCTTTGACGATGAATTTCATTCTCATAACCTTATACATGGGCTCAATCGGCTCTTCTGTAGCCTATTTTATTTACTGGGGACTAATCAGAAAATACAAGGTTTCTCACGTTTCCCCCTATCTCTTCTCGGTTCCAGCTCTCTCCATACTCTTCAGCATATTCATAAACAATGAAATAGCGAAACCGCTTACTCTTGCAGGATTTGCATTGGTTGCGGCAGGTATTTTTGCCAGCTCTCGTTGAATTGCCTGGGTCAAATTATTTCACTAACAATTTGTTATTAGCCGAAATTATGTTTAAGAACAGTAAGAATTTAACGTAGTTTCTTAGCATGAGCGCGCTGCTGCAGCGGATAGAACGTAGTCCCCCATTGTTCCTGCACTGTAAGGGAATTTAATGTCTATTTGACCTCTATTTTCCTTACCTTTGACCGGATTTCGGGCTTTGCAACAATGGACTTTCCTGCCTTGATTATCTCTTCTGTTGCCTTAAGGAAGTGATCTACTGTGTTTCCCAGTCCTCCGTAAAGCGTGGGAATTGTGATCTTAATCTCTATCGTTATCTTGTTGTCCTTTTCCTCTTCTGCCATTTTATCTCATCTCTATATTAAGAATGCCATTAATAAATTCTGCCTTTACAGGATTCTTGTCGTTGTAAACAGTCGGAAGATAGAAGACTCTCTTCCAGTTTCCAAGTTCTATTATGAGTTCACCACCTTTGTTGTATATATTCATGTCTTTCTTTTCCGCGAAAGGGAGCTTCAGCATGATAAAGTAACTGTCGTCCTTTTTCTTGAATTGAATGCCACTATCGTGGGAAAATACCTCAATTGGTTCCTGTGGACCGTAAATTTTTTTTCCCATTGCCTCCAGTTTTCCAATCCCCACGGGCTCATCCTTGAGGAGTGGTATCTTAAATATTTTCAGGCCTGAGAAAGCTTCATCAACTTCTTTCATGATTTCATCCTGACTTTTCCTCCATCCTGCGAAAAATGAACCCGTGCTTTCCTCATATATCTTATTTATGAATATAGAATCTACAGGATATCCGTAAAGAAGGAGATAAGTATAAGCTCTCTTGGTTTCACTCAGAGACATTTTATCAGGATTCATAACAAGTCGTATGGTGGAAATTTCCGGATTGACAAGGACGCTTCTGATCTTTCTAAGGTACTCATACAGCCGCTCAACGCTGTTGAATACTTGGTCATCTGGAATCTCGACTTTGTTTGGTGTTATAGTATTCCAGATTGGTCTCACAATTTTGGCAGCGAGCCTTCCAACAGGGAAGATTCTATCCATGTACCAGGTCATGGCCTCAGGAAAAGAGAGGAGTTTGAGAGATTCACCCGTTGGTGCGCTATCGATTATTATTGCATCATATTTTCCCTCATCATAATACTGCCTGAGGTAAAGCAGCTGAGCTGCCTCGTCAAAACCAGGAAGAGTCGCTATTTCCTCAGCAGATACAGGATCTAATCCCTGGGTCTGAAAAAGTCCAGTCAAATAGCCTTTCAATTCCGCCCAGTGTGTAACAACTGCTTCGTTTACGCTGATCTCCTGAGCAAAAAGATTTTCTCCCATTAATTTAGGTTTTGGTCCAATCTCCTCCCCAAATGCATCCCCCAGGCTATGAGCTGGATCGGTAGAAATAACGATTGTTTTCATACCCTTCCTTGCCAGAATTGCAGCTGTTGAGGCAGCGATGCTAGTCTTTCCTACTCCTCCTTTCCCCGTATAGAGAAGAATTCTTGAACCCATGCAGCTATATTACTTCAACATAAAAGTAATCTTCTAAATTTAATGTTAAAATTTTCATATGCCTTAAATTGTCAAGTTACCTAAAGCTTAAATACGAGATTTATTTAAATAACGGTTAGTGACAAAAATAAGGAGAAAATATGACACCGTATCTGGGGATGACTTTGAAAAAGTAAGGAGACAGCTTCTTCAGAAAACAGTGGCCCTCTATAACAAATTGGAAAAGGATTTCGAAGATCTGTCAAAAAAATCAAGGCAGTCAAATGTTCGGGACATGCTTATGCAATTTGCCAATGAGGCTAGAAGCGATAGAATTAATGTCACCTCATTGATAGATGGGAATATAGGTGCCGATATGGACATGGCCGAAAGCTCCTATGGGATGTTTGATCACATAGATTCATCAAAAATAGAACTTTTCAACGAAGATGAAAGGGCAATAATGGAGGCCATAAAGATATCAAAGGATCTTAAGGATATGTTCACAATAATTTCCAGAGAGTACAGTGATAATAATATCAGGAATACTTTTGAGAGACTTGCAAAACATGAAATCCATAGAAAGAATGAGCTCGAAGAACTTTACGAGGAACTAATAGTGAACGGAGAATGGTGAGAAATTCAGAAGTTTCTCCTAAGTTTCAGAACATTCCATAGAAAAAGTAAATGATCTGCCTGAAGAATGCCTGGAAATGGTCCCGAATTGCAACCATGAACCACCTGGTAGAGAGCCCTGTAAGATACCAAAAGCCAAGTGCGACAAGTCCTAATGAAGCCAGAAGCAGTAAAAATGTCATTCTTGACCCTGAAAGTGTCATCTTGTCACACCGCAGAATCATGAAAACGTTGTTATTAATGTTATTCCCTCGCATGACTACAGTTGTAGTTTAAGTTACGAAAAATAACTCGTATCAGAAGCGGAAGAATATCAAGATTTATCAGCGAGTTTAACAGTTCAGGGATGGGCTTTAATACTGACTGAAGTGTAGAAAGGCATATTTTATAAAAACGTTAGGAGTTTGAGGGAAGCAATACATGGACTTCCCTCAACCG
>Ga0123519_10006375_pt1 | contig 18558 bp, 18 predicted proteins | sample YelNatPaOPRAMG02_FD_87396 | JGI IMG/M metagenome (GOLD analysis project Ga0123519, IMG submission 87396) | Hot spring microbial communities from Yellowstone National Park - Yellowstone National Park OP-RAMG-02 (version 2) | ecosystem: Environmental > Aquatic > Thermal springs > Hot (42-90C) ... | reverse complement strand
TAGCGACGGAGCTTTGCAATTTCCTCAAATGGATATAATTTCATCAGCAATTAATATTCAGGCTTCCGGAATTCATCGATTTGATAACAATTTCACTTATCATGTAAAAGTTTATTTATCAGATATATTATCAAAAAAAACTAAAAACCACAAAAAAGAATTTGAAGAATTTGAAGATAAAAAATTTGGCCGAATAATAATACCTCTGCTCATTACCGGTAATTTTGAAAACTATAAAGTATCATACGACCGTAAAGAAGCTCTTAAATTATTTAATGAAAACTTTGAAAAAGAAAAAATTACAATTAAACAGAATTTACAAAATGAGATAAATTCATTAAAAAATCCCTATACTCCAGATACATCGATTACCGGCTTCAAAATTGAATGGGAAGAAACTATTGATACAACTGACTTCCCTGTCAAAAATAATGAGAATAACAATAAACCAAAACAAGAAAAAGAAAATACAACAAAAGTTAAATCAGAAGGATTTAAAATTAAATTTGACGACGATAACTAATTGTAAACATATGGATATAGCAAAGAAAAATATTTATAGTCAGAGACAAAGGTGGAAACTGATTTTTTTTGTTGTTGCAATAATAATAGCAGCCTTGGCACTTTATTATTCAAATAAGCTTGCTAAAAGTCTTGCTGCCGAAGAAAGAAAAAAATTAGAACTTTGGGCTGAAGCTACACGTCAACTTATTAATACCGATATTAATTCAAATCAGGATTTATCGTTTATATGGAAAGTTATTGAAAACAATACTACTGTTCCTGTTATTTTAACCGATGATGAAAACAATATTATTTCATACAGAAATATCGATTCGGCAAAGATTTCGAAAACTCAATATCTCACAAAGATTTTAAATAAAATGAAAGATGAAAACCATTTTATCGAAATTGACCTCGGTGATGGCAAGAAAAACATTATTTATTACGGAAATTCCAATCTACTCATAAAATTATTATATTATCCTTATATATTTTTGGGCATAGTAGCACTTTTTATTTTTATATCTTACCTTGGGTTCAATTCCACACGTCTTGCCGAACAAAATCAGGTGTGGGTTGGTTTAGCTAAAGAAACGGCTCATCAACTTGGTACTCCAATATCATCACTTATGGCTTGGACACAAATTATTAAAGAAAATTATAAAGACGAAAAAATTATTAAAGAGCTTGAACAGGATATTGACAGGCTTGCAAAAATTACCGAAAGATTCTCGAAAATTGGTTCTGTTCCAATTTTAAATTCTACTAACATTGTCGAAGTTATTGTCAATTCGGTTGAATATATGCGGGCACGAACCCATGGAAATGTTAAGTTTGAATTCAATTTTAATACTAAAGATGAAATTTTTGTCCCGATAAATATAACACTGTTTGAATGGGTACTCGAAAATGTATGTAAAAATGCAATTGATGCAATGAAAGGTAATGGAAAAATTGATATTTCAATTTACGATCATATACATGTTTTATACCTCGATATTAAAGATACCGGTAAAGGAATACCTAAATCAAAATTTAAAACTATTTTCAGACCCGGCTATTCATCAAAACCAAGAGGCTGGGGACTCGGTCTTACTTTATCTAAAAGAATTATTGAACTCTATCATAAAGGTAAAATTTTTGTAAACGAATCAGATCCTGATAACGGCACAACTATTAGAATTGTATTAAGAAAAAACCAATGAAATCTTTATTTATAATATCATTTATCTTAATCAATACTTGTATTTTTGGTAATAATGATAGCATAATTTTTTATGATGGTTTTAATTCTGATCTTAGCAATTGGGTAATTGAAAAAGAAAGTGATGAAACCAATATAACTTTAAAAGACAGTATTTTAGAAATATCAACACCAAAAGGAATAACCCTTTGGTTTAATAAAAAACTCGAAGGAAATATTAAAATCAGCTATTACGCTTATGTGGTTAAAGATACAGGAAAATACGACAGGGTTAGCGATTTAAACTGTTTTTGGATGGCTTCCGACCCATTATATCCCGATTATTTCTTCACTCGTTCAGAATGGCGAAAAGGTATTTTTTCACGATATTACAGTTGTAAATTATATTATGTGGGATATGGCGGAAATAATAATACAACTACAAGATTCAGAAAATATAACGGCGATTTTGATGCTTTCTCAAAAAACAAAAATCGCCCGGATATTATAAAAGAATATACCGATTCATCCCATCTTATTATTCCTAATAAGTGGCACTTTATCGAAATCATTGTTAATAATAATCAAATTCAGTATTATTTTAACAATAAATTATTATTTGATTATTATGACGAAAATCCATATAATAGCGGCTATTTCGGAATAAGAACTACAGAAAATCATTTAAAAATAAAAAAATTTGTAATTTCGAAACTTTGATGACAGTATAATTTTAAAATGAAACCTCTTATTTATTTCACTATATTATTAACATGCTTATCATTTATAAATGCCGGTAGTAAAAAAAAAGTAGCCGATAAGCCTCTTTTTCGTGACCCTGTATATGATGGTGCAGCCGACCCTGTTGTAATATGGAACAAGTCAGAAAAAAAATGGTTTATGTTTTATACAAACCGCCGTGCAAATATCGATTCACTCGAAGGCGTCACTTGGGTTCATGGTACCCGCATTGGAATAGCCGAATCGGCTGATGGAGGCACAACCTGGAAATATCGTGATACATGCGATATAAACTACAGATTTGGTAATGATACCTACTGGGCGCCCGATGTAATTGAACATAATGGCATATACCACATGTATCTTACTTATGTTCCCGGAATTTTTAACGATTGGAAACATCCACGATATATAATTCATTTGACAAGTAAAAACCTTATAAATTGGAAATATGAATCAACCCTAAAACTTTCTTCTGAAAAATGTATTGATGCCTCGGTTTTCAAAATGCCTGACGGAACATGGCGTATGTACTATAATAATGAAGCCGACAAAAAATCAATTTATTATGCCGACAGCCCCGACTTATTTAATTGGACCGATAGCGGTAAAAAAGCAATTGGCGACCGAGGTGGAGAAGGCCCAAAAGTATTCAGATGGAAAAACAAATACTGGATGATGGTTGATAACTGGAAAGGTATTGGCGTTTATTCGTCCGATGACCTTATTAACTGGAAACGACAAGAAAAAAATATTCTTGAAGAACCTGGTACAGGCCCCGACGATCAGGTTATGGGTGGTCATGCCGACGTAGTGGTAAACAATGATAAGGCATATATATTTTACTTTACCCATCCCGGCCGAATACCCGAAAATAAAGGAAAAAACAATTATGAAACCAAACGGAGTTCTATTCAGGTTGCCGCACTTGAATATATTAACGGAGAAATATTTTGCGATAGAAATAAACCAGTTTTTATTAAATTAAAATATAAATAATTATATGACTTATAAGGATATAGTTAATCAAATAAAATTAAAAAAAAGTTTTCTTTGTGTTGGGCTCGATTCGGATATTGCTAAAATACCCGAATTTTTTAAAAAATATGATAATCCTGTTTTTGAATTTAATAAACAAATAATAGATGCAACTCAAAAATATGCCATAGCTTATAAGCCAAACCTTGCATTTTATGAAGCACTCGGAATTAAGGGCTGGGAAGCTTTGGAAAAAACAACACAATATATTAAGAATAATTTTCCTGAAATTTTTTTAATAGCCGATGCAAAACGTGGGGATATCGGTAATACATCACAGTTATATGCCAAAGCTTTTTTTGAAACCTTGCCTTTTGATGCGATTACAGTTGCTCCATATATGGGTTCCGATTCGGTAAGTCCATTTTTATCATACAAAAATAAATGGGTAATAATACTTGCTCTAACTTCAAATCAGGGGGCTTCAGATTTTCAATTTATTGAAGATAAATCATCAGGACTAAAAATTTATCAAACAATTTTAAAAACAGCCTTTAATTGGGGACATAAAGAAAATATTATGTTTGTAATAGGTGCTACTAAAGCCGACATGCTAAAAGAAGTAAGACAAATAGTACCCGACCATTTCTTGCTAGTTCCCGGAATAGGCGCTCAAGGAGGGAAACTTGAAGAAATTGTTAATTTCGGAATTAACAGTAAATGTGGCCTAATTGTGAACGCCTCCCGATCAATCATCTTTGCATCTAAAAATAAAGATTTTGCCGAACAAGCAGCAACTGAAGCACATAAATTACAAAATGAAATGAATAACTTACTAAAAATTAATAAGATAATTTAATATTTTTTCAATTTCTTACTTCAATAATTTTTACACTATTGATTAAAATTATTATCATTATAGCAATAAAATTTTAATAATGACGAACAAATTCTTCCTTTTTGCCTTTTGCTTCATATATTACTCTTATGTTTATGCAAATTGCCAAACAATCAATTCAAAAGATAGTTTATTTATAATAGATAAAATTGAAATATCAGGAAATAAAACAACCAAACCTTATATTATATTACGCGAACTAACATTTAAACAACTAGATACAGTTAAAAGCAATAAAATTCCCGAATTATTTGAAAAATCAAAAGAAAATCTTTTAAATACACTGCTTTTCAACTACGTTAATATTGACCTTAAAAATAATAATGGGAAAAATATAGTATTGATCAACGTTGAAGAAAGATGGTACATTTGGCCAAATATAATATTTGAGCATGCAAACCGTAATCTGTCTGCATTTATTGAAGATAAAGACTGGAGAAAAATTAATTATGGTATGTACTTAACCTACAATAATTTCAGAGGCAGAAAAGAAATACTAAAACTAACAACACGTTTTGGTTACAAACAACTATTTGGACTGTATTACAATAAACCTGATTTTGGAAAGAAACATCAGCATGGACTAACATTTGATATATTCTATTTCAGAAAAAAAGAAGCCGACCTAAATGTTTTAAACAACAAATTGATATATTTCAGACTTTTAGATGATTACCTATGGAATTATTCAGGCATAAAACTTACCTATACTTTAAGACCAAAATACTATTCATACCATAAATTCTCGACAGGGTTTGAAAATACAAATGTGGCCGATACAATTATAAAATTAAATCCTGCTTATACAGGCAACCAAACAACAAAACTATACTTTACTTTTTTTTCATATCAGTTTATTTATGATAAGAGAGATTATAAAGCCTATCCATTAAATGGCTATTATTTTGATTTTTTAATAAAAAAAGAAGGTCTTGCATTTTGGTCAAATTATAATAATTTATATATAAAACCATTGTTCTCATGGTATAGTAAAATTTCGGACCGATGGTATTATTCTTCCGGAATAAAAGGAAAATATTCATTATTTAATATTCCTTTTGCAAACAAACAGGCTTTGGGCTATTATGATTATATGCATGGTTATGAACCTTATGTTATTAATGGAAATTCATTTATATTTTTCCGCAGTTACCTGAAATATTGTGTTATGAAACAAAAAATAACAGTGGTAGAAAAAATACCATTTAAAAAATTCAACAAAATACACCTGTCGATATATTCAAATCTGTTATTCGATGTCGGATATGTTTATGATATAAATCCAGATGCTTCGAATACTTATGTAAATACACCATTGTATAGTTTTGGTGTAGGTTTGGATTTAGTATCTTATTACGACCAGATATTAAGATTTGAATTTTCAATTAATCATAAAGGATTGACAAAATTTAATATTGATATAAAAGCCCCTATTTTAAAGGAAAATAACTAAACCGTAAAAAATAAAGAAACATTTTAATACCTATTTTAATACATTTTTTATATAATAAAGCACAAATATTAAAATGCAGAAATATCATTAATAATATTTTTGCAGATATTAAAAACCTTAAATATTATTTATATGAAACTTCAGTTGATTGATATATTAATAATTGTAGGATATTTAGCTGCAATAGTTATTATTGGATTGGTATTGCGAAAAATCGCTCAGAAAAACAAAAACAGCTACCTGCTTGGAGGCAATAAACTTCCATGGTACTTATTAGGTCTTTCCAATGCTTCAGGAATGTTCGACATATCAGGAACAATGTGGCTTGTTACATTGCTTTTTGTATATGGTCTCAAAAGTATATGGATACCTTGGTTATGGCCGGTATTTAATCAGATTTTTCTTATGGTTTATTTATCAGCATGGCTAAGGCGATCGAATGTTACAACAGGCGCCGAATGGATAAAAACCCGTTTCGGTAAAGGTACAGGGGCACAATTATCTCATAATATTGTTGTAGTTTTCGCATTAATAAGCTGTTTAGGTTTTCTGGCATATGGCTTTGTTGGACTTGGAAAGTTTATTGAAATCTTTTTGCCCTGGGAATTTGTTTCACAATATATTCATTTAGATATAAAACCCGAATACGTGCCACATCTATACGGTATAGCATTTACTATTTTTGCGATATTTTACTCAATACTCGGAGGCATGATGAGTATTGTATGGGCTGATTTAATTCAATACATAATTATGACAATATCATCAATAATTATAGGAATTATTGCAATGAAAGCACTCTCGTTACACAGTTTAAATGTTCCAGATGGTTGGATAAGCCCGTTTTTCGGGGCCAAACTTAACCTTGACTGGCAGCATATAATACCTGAAGTTAAAGAAAAAATAGCCTCTGATGGATATTCTTTATTTTCATTATTCTTCGGTATGATGCTATTTAAAGGAATACTGATAAGTGCTGCTGGCCCTGCACCAAATTATGATATGCAAAAAATTCTGGCTACAAAAAGTCCTAAAGAAGCTGCAAAAATGAGCGGTTTTGTGTCGGTTATCCTTAATCCGATAAGATACTTTATGATTACGGGTTTTGCTGTTCTGGCCTTAATTTTTTATGATAAACTTGACCTGATAATTGCCGGAAAAATTGACTTTGAGCAAATATTACCATCGTGAATAAATGAATTTGCCCCTGTAGGCCTTATGGGTTTAATATTAGCCGGATTACTTGCTGCCTTCAACGGTACTTTTGCCGGAACACTCAACGCTGCCCAGGCATACGTAATAAACGATATTTATTTGAAATATATTAAACCAGATGCTTCAAACAAACAAATAAGAATTATGAACTATGTCATTGGACTACTTATGGTTGCTATAAGCATATTTTTTGGATTTTATGCAAAAAATGTTAACAGTGTATTGCAATGGTTAGTTTCAGGCCTTTGGGGAGGATACCTCGCCGCAAATGTTCTTAAATGGTACTGGTGGAGATTTAACGGACATGGATACTTCTTCGGTATGTTAACAGGAATTGCTGCTGCTCTCATTTTCCCGGTTATTTTGCCTCCTTTGTTTCCTTCAATCCCATCTGATATTATTTTACTCTACTTCTTCCCTGCTTTTCTGATAATATCATTAACAGGCTGTATAATAGGTACATATATTGCTCCCCCTACCAAAGATGAAGTTTTAATCGATTTCTATACAAAAGTAAGACCCTGGGGTTTTTGGAAACCTATTCATGAAAAAGTTTTAGCTATTAATCCTGATTTTAAGAAAAATACCAATTTCAAAAGAGACATGTTTAACATATTCATTGGCATTATCTGGCAAACTGCACTTATAGCTATGCCAATATTCTTAGTACTTAAAAATTTTACATATTTCGGAATTACTGTTTCTATTATATTAGTAACTTCAATAATTCTTAAGTTTTCATGGTGGGATAAACTTGAAGATTAAATATTTCTTAAATTTATTTTCACACCCGATGTCTTTATATAAATATGACATCGGGTTTTTTAATAAATAAAGTTAATTTTGTATAAAATATAAATTTTATTTCATTAATCTATTATCTTTGCTTTTCGAAAGATTTTTTCTTTTTTTAACTTATTAATATTTAAAATATAATGGTATGAAAAATAACTTATTCAAATTTACTTCATTAATAATAATTGCATCAATTATATCATTTACATTTTATTCATGTAAAAGTGGTGCAAAAAAACAAACATCTGAAGAAATAAATAAGGAGGAAATTAAAAAGGAACTGCAAAAAGCAATGTATCCAATACCTTCACCATTTGAACTTACTAAAATGCTCAATGAAATTGAAGCAAGTTATATTGGAGGTATAATTAATGATTCAAAAAACTATAATAAATATCTTACAGTCAAACAACAAGCCCTCAATGTTGGAGTTTATAGTGCCGATTTAGCCTACGTAACCACTTATAATCTGAAAGAAGAACCTATTAATTATATGAATTCAATAAAAGAACTTGTTAAAGAACTTGATATTGCCTCGGCTATTAATGAAGACTTAGTTAATCAGATAAACGCTAACCAACAAAATAAAGACAAACTAATTGAATTGATTACCGAATTACTATATTCAACCTATTCATATCTTAATGAAAATAACAACGAAAAAATCTCATATCTTATCCTTGCCGGCACATGGATTGAAGGAATGTATCTTGCCACCAATATCTCTGAAAATACACTCGACAATATTAAAATTGTTGAAATAATAATGAAACAGGAAGAATCGCTGCGCACCATTATTAATTTAATTGAACCGCACAAATCATCAGAACTTTTACAGGATACTTATAGTAATCTATCAAATATTTTAAAAATATATGAACTACAACCGGGTACAACATCTTTAACAAGAACACAACTCGAAAAAATTAAAACCGAAGTTTCCAAATTGAGAGATAATATTATTAACAAATAATAATTCATTATCATCAAATTTCCCTTACACATCGCACTTTTAATATTTCTGGCATTAAATTAAAAATTTATGATTGAGCCAACAATCCAGTCATTAATAAAACTTTTTGCATTAATCACAAACAGAGAAGAAGAAAAACTTACTCAAAGCGGAAATAAACTTGTAGAAGCATATCTTTCTGAAATTTTCAGTACTGATTTAATAGAGAAATACTTACAGTTATATAACGATTCAATTGACCATTATCATAATTTATTAAAAGAAAGCATAAACAAGAATATTTCCCAAGCCGATTTTTATAAAAATACTGCTTCTGAAATATGTAATCAGATAAATTCAACTACAGTTATAAAAGATAGATTTTTAATTCTTATACAATTATTAGAATTTATCAAAAAAGAAGACGTATTAACAAAAATTGAAATTGATTTTATTGATAATGTAGCCAATTATCTGAATATAAATAATGAAGAATATCCTGATATTAAAGCATTTGTTATTGATGGGCCTGAAAAAGTCAAAAATAAAAACAATCTTCTATTAATTGCCAGCGAAAAAAAATCACAAGAATTAGAATATAAATATATATATAGTGAAAATCAGGCGGTTGAAATCTGGATTTTATGGACAAAATCAGTAGATTCATATATATTAAAATATTCTGGTCCGCGTAACCTATATCTCAACGGTCACAAATTACCTCAAAATAAAACCATATACATTCCTCCGGGCAGTCAGTTAAAAACTTCACGAATAAAGCCTATATATTTTAATGAAATACAATCAAAATTTGTAATTCCCGAAGGGCAGTCTCGTATTATTTATTGTGCAAAAGATATTGAATACAAATTCAATAAAAAAAATTATGGAGTGCATCGGTTTAGTTTTTGCGAGGAGTCGGGAAATTTAATAGGCATTATGGGCGGAAGTGGAGTTGGAAAGTCAACTTTATTAAATGTTCTAAACGGTAATCTTAAGCTTACAAATGGATTTATTACAATAAACGGTTATAATCTGCATACAGATAAAGAAATTTTAAAAGGCCTTATTGGATATGTGCCACAGGAAGATTTGCTGGTCGAAGAACTTACTGTATTTCAAAATCTATATTTTAATGCAAAACTATGCTTTAGTTCATTACCCGAAGAAGAAATAATAAAAATAATCGAAAAAGCACTAATTGACTTTGATTTAGTAGAAGCACGTGACCTGGTAGTAGGTAATCCTTTAAAAAACGTTTTAAGCGGTGGTCAGCGAAAACGTTTGAATATTGCACTTGAACTAATACGCGAACCAGCAATCTTGTTCGTTGACGAACCCACATCAGGGCTCTCATCAATGGATTCGGAAAAAGTAATGCACCTCTTAAAAAAGCAAGCCTTAAAAGGAAAACTTGTGATTACCGTAATACATCAGCCCTCAAGCGATATATATAAACTTATTGATCGTCTTATTATTATGGATAAAGGGGGGTATGTTGTTTTTAATGGTAACCCTATCGATGCAATTACATATTTTAAAAAAATAGGACAATATGTAAATCCCGAAGTTAGTGAATGTTTATCGTGCGGTACTATTAAAACCGAACAACCTCTGCGAATAATCGAGACCCGACTGGTCGATCCTTTCGGGAAAACAATCAGAAAACGAAAAATTTCTCCAAAAGAATGGTATAATCTTTATCTGAAAAATTTTGATGAAAAAAGCCCAACCGGCCTCGCAAAATTCTCGGTAAAAAAACAACGGCTTCCAAAGGTTATTTTTAAAGCCCCCGGACGCTTAGGACAATTTAAAATTTTTTCATTACGCGATATTGCTGCAAAATTGTCCAATCGCCAATACATGATAATTGCATTATTCGAGTCACCTCTTTTGGCGATTATACTTTCAGTTTTTTCAAGGTATTGTGCAGGCAATGACCAAGATCCTTCGGCTTATGTATTTTCCGAAAATGTAAGTCTACCCCCCTATTTATTTATGAGCATTGTAGTTGCTTTATTTTTTGGACTTATTCAAAGTGCCGAAGAAATTTTTAAAGACCGTAGGCTTCTTAAAAGAGAATCTTTCCTTCATCTTAGCCGTTTGTCATACCTTGCTTCAAAAACTGCTATTCTTTTTTCTCTATCGGCTTTCCAGATGCTTGTTTATGCTATCTTGGGCAATTTAATTTTAGGAATACATGGCCTAACTTTAGGTTATTGGCTTATACTGTTCACTACTGCTTGTTTTGCAAATGCTTTAGGATTAAATCTTTCGGCAGGACTTAATTCGGCAGTTACTATTTATATTATAATACCACTATTAATTATTCCTCAATTGCTTCTGAGTGGTGTAGTTATCAACTTTAAAAAACTTCCTAATTTTGCACGTTCCGAAATATATACTCCCATAGTAAGCGATTTCATTACTTCAAGATGGGCTCTCGAAGCTCTTGCTGTTTACCAGTATAAAAATAACAAATATACCAAACTTACCTTTGATATTGATCTCGAAAAAAATGAAACAGGTTTCAAGGCAAATTATTACATTCCATATCTGAATAACCGTATTAAAGAAAATATCCGCTTTATCGAGAATAACGATACTGTAAATGAAATTTACATAAATAATATCAAATTATTAAAAAACGAATTTAATAATATTTATACCGAGCTGAAAATATTATATAACGACTCTATATCTAACTATAAACTATTATATAACAATTCAATAAATAAAAGCTATTATGACAGCTTAAAATCAGATTTAAATAAAGCATCAAAATATTACGACAGCAGTCTTGCCATGGTTTTAAAAAAACAGGAAATACTTTTCGATAACCTGAAATCTGCCTTTGGAGGAATAGAAAATTTTATTGAATTTAAAAACAAACATTACAATAAATATCTTGCCGAAAACCTTGAAGAATCATATGAATTAAAAAAAATCACTGAATATAATCATAACATTTATCAATACGATCGCCCAATACTTCATCGTCCTAAGAATAAATATGGCAGAGCACACTTTTATGCACCTTCCAAATATTTCTTTGGTGCCGAAATCAGTACTTTCTGGTTTAATATTATCTTTATCTGGTTTTTTACTATCATTCTACTCGTTACTCTTTATTACAATTTGCTCAAAAAAACTATCGATTATTTCGAAAAACTCAAATTGATGAGAGACGAAAAAGACTAAAATTCTATTCTAAGTTGATTATAAATATTAAAACTTCGCCGGTGATAAGGACTAATTCCAAATTTATATATTGCCTCGCGATGAAATTTTGTCGGATAACCTTTATTTTTATACCAACCATATTGAGGAAATTCATTATGAATTTTTTGCATATATTCATCACGGTGAGTCTTTGCAAGTATTGATGCAGCAGCAATTGAAGCATATTGCGCATCACCTCTTACTATACATTTGTGAGGAATATCATTATATTTTTTAAACCGATTGCCATCAACAATTATATGTTGTGGTATAATATTAAGATTATCGAGGGCTTTAAACATAGCAAGTATTGAAGCATTTAAAATATTAATTCTATCAATTTCGACATTATCCACCTTACATACAGCCCATGCTAATGACTTTTCTTCAATTTCAGCCTTTAATTTGTTTCGTACTTTTTCACTTAATTTTTTTGAATCATCCAGATTTTCAATAATAATATTATCATTTAAAATCACTGCTGCAGCAAAAACAGGCCCTGCCAAACATCCTCTTCCGGCTTCGTCACATCCTGCCTCAAGCACACCATTCATATAACAAGTTTTCAACATAAAATAATATAAAAATTAAATTTTCTTATACTAATTAAAATCCAATAATAATAATAATTTGACTAATCAGAACTATAAGATAAAATAAAAAAACTTTTTAATATATCATATTAATTTATACTTTTGCAGTCAATTTTTTGGGATATGAATTTATTAAGTCAATATGTTATCCCAATACAAGGGCTTAGTGACGGAAATTATAATTATCAATTTATAATTGAAAAAGAGTTCTTTGATGAGTTTGGACCTGAAGGATATAAAGGGAATAGAGTTGTATCGGATATTTTAATGAATAAAGAAAACAATGTATATACTATTCATTTTCATTTAAAAGGTACAGTTGAAGTTATATGCGACCGTTGCCTCGAAAATTTTCTTTACACTATTGATTCAGAATATACCTTATTTTTTAAAACCGGAATATCCGAAAATAAGAAAAACGAAAATGATGAAATAATTTATTTAGACGAAAATATACATCTTATAAATCTTTCTCAATATTTATATGAATTTATCGATTTCAGTATACCACTTCGCCGTGTACATCCTTCAGAAAAAGACTGTAATCATGAAATGATAAAGATACTAAAAAAACATACTAATCATTCAAAAAATGATTATGATCCAAGGTGGGATAATTTAAAAGAATTATTATAATAATTTAAATATTTAAAAAAATGCCAAATCCGAAACGAAAACATTCAAAACAAAGAAGGGATAAAAGAAGAACTCATGATAAAGTAGCAATCCCTACTTTATATACATGCTCAAACTACGGTGCAGCTGTCAGGTATCATAGAGTATGTCCATCATGCGGATATTATCGTGGAAAACTTGCAGTCGAAAATATTGTTAATGCATAAAAAATGGCCACCCAGCAATTCACTTTTATAATAAAATGAGAATAGGAATTGACATAATGGGTGGCGATTTTGCACCTGAAGCAGTATTAGGTGGTGTTATTAAAGCATTGCCACACTTAGAAAAAACCACTAAGCTATTTCTTTTCGGCGATAGCAATGTGATTGAGAAGTATTTTAAAAATAAATCTATCGACATTAATACCTTTGAAGTAGTGCATTGCACCGAAACTATCGAAATGGCTGAAAATCCAGCAAAATCTTTTAAACAAAAGAGAGATTCTAGCATTGTTACAGGTTTTACTTATTTAAAAAATTACCATATCGATAGCTTTGCTAGTGCCGGAAACACCGGAGCTATGATGATTGGTGCTATGCAGGTAATAAAATCTATACCCGGTATTATTCGACCTGCTATTGCTACATCATTTCCCCAACTTAACGGAAAAGCCAATCTCATTCTGGATGTCGGAATTAATCCCGATTGCCGGCCTGATATTCTTTACCAATATGGAATAATAGGATCAATTTTTTCTGAATTAATTTATAAAATAAAAAATCCACGTGTTGCTTTATTGAATCTTGGGGCCGAAGAGGGAAAAGGAAATTTACTTACCAAAGCTACATACGATTTAATGAAAGATTCAAACGATTTTAATTTTATCGGTAATATTGAAGGCAACGACCTGTACGATGATAAAGCTGATGTTGTTATTTGCGAAGGTTTTGTCGGAAACATAATTCTTAAGAAAGCAGAATCATTTTATAAAATAATTAAATCAAGAAATATCAATGATGAATTTCTTAAAAAATTTAATTTCGAAATATATGGCGGTACTCCTGTGCTTGGAATAAATTCAACGGTTATTATTGCTCACGGTATTTCAAATGAAACAGCAATAAAGAATATGATACTTCAAACTCAGGAAGTACTTAAAGTAAAATTGACAGAAAAAATAAAAGAAGCTTTTAATAATGAATAAAATACATGCAACAATTACAGGAATTGAAGCTCACGTTCCTGATTATATTCTTACTAACGACGAATTAAGCAAAATGGTCGACACCAGTGACGAATGGATAATGTCACGAATAGGTATTAAAGAAAGACGAATATTAAAAGGAGAAGGGAAAGGCACTTCAGAAATGGCTGCAATTGCAACCGAGAAACTTCTCAAAAAAACCAATACAAATCCCGATGATATTGACCTTATAATTTGTTCAACAATAACTCCCGATATGATATTTCCTGCAACTTCGGCCATTGTTGCCGATAAAGTAGGAATAAAAAATGCCTTTACTTTTGACCTTAATGCAGCATGTTCAGGATATATTTTTGGCCTTGCTACAGCAGCTGCTTTTATCGAAAGCGGAAAATACAAAAAAATTATTTTAATAGGTGCCGATAAAATGTCATCAATAACAGATTATACCGACAGAAAAACATGTCCTTTATTTGGTGATGCTGCTACAGCAACACTTATTGAACCTACAACTGAAGACATTGGCTTAATTGACCAGATACTCGGAACCGACGGAAGCGGTCGTCAATTTTTATATATGAAAGCCGGAGGATCATGCTATCCCGCAACCCATCAAACCGTCGATAATCGTGAACATTATCTTTTTCAGGAAGGACAAATTGTTTTTAAATTTGCTGTATCTATAATGGCTGACGTATCAGTTGAAATAATGGAAAGAAATAATATTAAGCCCGAAGATCTTGCCTGGCTTGTTCCACATCAAGCTAACATGCGAATAATCGATGCTGTTGCTCGCAGAATGAACCTACCTCAGGAAAAAGTTATGATTAATATTCAGAGATACGGAAATACTACTGCAGCTACTATTCCTTTGTGCCTTTGGGAATGGGAAAAACAACTTAAAAAAGGTGATAAACTTATTCTTTCAGCCTTTGGTGGTGGTTTTACCTGGGGTGCTTTGTATCTTAAATGGGGTTATAATAGTTAGTTATCTTTATTATTCCTTCTAATTATTAAATTACAAATTTTATAAAACAATATAGCTGAAAAAATTCCAAACAAAGCACCAACTGATACATCGAGAGGAAAATGTAATCCTAAATATATGCGGCTATAAGAAATAATTGATGCCCATATAAGCAATATCCAAAATACAATCCTATTTTTTAAGAATAAACTTGTTATTATTGCAAAAGCAAAGGAATTTGCAGCATGCGACGAAACAAATCCATATTTTCCTCCACAGTAATTATTTACTAAATGAATTTTATCGGCAAGCATAGGATTATGACAAGGTCTTAAACGTTCAAAAATATTTTTAAATAGATGAACCGATAACTGGTCGGTAAAAATTATAAGTAATATAATTGTAAGAATAATATATATTGACCTCGTCTTATATTTTACTATAAAAAAAATTATAAAAAATAAATATAATGGTATCCAGATAAACCGATTACTTACATAATACATTATTACATCAAAAAAAGGAGAATTGATTGAGTTAAGTAGTTCAAAAATTCTTATATCAAGCCTAATTAAATAGTCAATCATATATTTTATTCATTTAATAAATTCCAAAGACGGTCTTTCAATTCTTCAATTCCAAAACCACTAACTGATGAAATAAAGCAAACAGGTAAACTTTTTAATTCCTTTCTCAATTCATCAATCATAATATTATCAATCATATCGCATTTTGTAACGGCTAGTAAACGCCTTTTACCACTAAGTTCAGGATTATACTGTTTAAGTTCGTTAAGTAATATATTATATTCGGATTTAATATCTTTCGAATCAACAGGGATCATAAAAAGTAAAACTGAGTTTCGCTCGATATGCCTTAAAAACCGCAAACCCAAACCTCTTCCTTCATGAGCTCCTTCTATAATTCCTGGTATATCTGCCATTATAAATGATTTATTATCGCGATAACTAACAATTCCAATATTTGGAACAAGAGTTGTAAAAGGATAATCGGCTATTTTAGGCTTAGCAGCAGTAATTGAAGATAGTAATGTAGATTTTCCGGCATTAGGAAAACCAACAAGACCAACGTCTGCAAGTACTTTAAGCTCAAAAATGCACCATTTTTCAATGCCGGGTTCGCCTGGTTGGGCATATTTAGGACTTTGATTTACAGGCGATTTAAAATGATTGTTACCTAATCCGCCTTTACCTCCTCTTAAAATTATGACCTCTTCCCCATCATTAAGCACTTCACATATTTGTTCACCAGTTTCAGCGTCTTTAACAATTGTTCCTAAAGGAACCTCAATATATCTGTCGTCACCATCAGCACCTTTACATAAGGCTCCGCTGCCATTTCCTCCATCTTTGGCGAAAATATGTTTTTGATATTTTAAATGTAATAAAGTCCAATAGTTTTTATTGCCTCTTACAATGATATGGCCTCCTCTTCCACCATCACCACCATCAGGCCCTCCTTTAGGAACAAATTTTTCTCTCCTGAAATGAGCCGAACCTGCTCCACCCTTTCCCGATCGTATAAATATTTTTACATAGTCAATGAAATTAGATTCGGCCATTTCAAATTTTAATTTAATTTTATTTTATACCTTCTATTGTTTTACAAATATTTTCAAAGATATCATCAATTGAGCCTATACCATGAATTCCAAAGTGCTTACCTTGTTTCTTATAATATTCTATAAGTGGTGCAGTTTCATTATTATAAACTTTAATTCTATTTTCAATAACCGAAACATCCTGGTCGTCAGCCCTTCCTGAAATCTTACCTCTTCCGAGTAAACGTTTTACCAGCTCGTCATGCTCAACTTCTAAAGATATCATTGCCGAAATTGACAAATTGCGTTGAGCCAACATTTTATCCAATTCTTTTGCCTGATTAATAGTGCGTGGAAAGCCATCAAAAATGAACCCGGGCGAATTTATATTTGCATCAATCTTTGAAGCAATCATACCTATAACAATGTTATCAGGTACTAATTCACCTTTGTCCATGAAAGCTTTTGCCTGTTTGCCAAGTTCTGTCTGATTTTTAATCTCATTACGCAAAATATCCCCGGTCGATAAATGCACAAGTTTATACTTAGCTATAAGTTTCTCGGATTGTGTTCCTTTTCCTGCCCCCGGAGGGCCAAATAATACTAAATTCAACATTTTTATAAATTTTAATTAATTATCTAATATATATACATCTTTTAAATTTCTTCCAAAACCATTGTAATCAAGTCCATATCCTATAATAAATTTATCGGGCACGTCAAATCCTTTATAATCTATTTTGATATTTTCTTTCAAACTAGCCGGTTTTACAAACAATGAAGCAACTTTAACTGAAGCCGGATTTTGTCGCAATATTGTATCAAATATATTTTTCATAGTTAATCCGGAATCAATAATATCTTCAATAATTATTACACATTTATTTTTAATATCTTCAGTAAGCCCATAAATTTCATTAATCTCACCAGCTGATTTATAACCTTTATATGAAGACACTCTAATAAAATCAATCTTTACAGAAAATTTAATATGCCTGATAAGATCTGAAGCAAAAATAAATGAACCATTTAAAATACCAATAAAAATAGTTTCTTTATCTTTTCCAATGTCATTATTCATTTGTCGGGCTATACTTTTTACAGCCTTTTTTATTTTTTTAAATTTAATAAAATATTTAAAAGTCTCATTTTCAACAACAATCGACTTCATTAGTAAAATAATATTAAGAAAATTGCAAAGTAAAAAATAAATTTTCGTTAAGCGAAATTTATTTGAAGATAAGAAAAAATGAATTAAAAATTACTAAGATAAAATTAATGAAATCCTTGGAATTTCTTAGGTAAAGGCTTGATGCACATAACCGGGACATCAATATTTTCTTTATTTCTTTTTCTGACATCTAAAATATATTCCTGATATTTATCAGCCATAATAACAATAAGATCGGCATCAATATCTTTTGCAAAACGGAATATTTCATCACCATAAATCTTCTGCTTTTTGGCGGTTTTTATTCCATAAACAATATTGTTATTATCGAGCATTTTTTTGGTAAAATACATATTATTGGCCATCTTACGCTTCTTTTCTTCATCTTCATAAAATGGTTTTATAAAGTTAATATTGCACTTATAGTATTTAGAAAGGTGCATTATCCATTTAAGTGTTTCTTTAAATTCTTTTTGATAGTTAATAGGAACAACTATTTCAAC
>Ga0123519_10006369_pt1 | contig 18571 bp, 15 predicted proteins | sample YelNatPaOPRAMG02_FD_87396 | JGI IMG/M metagenome (GOLD analysis project Ga0123519, IMG submission 87396) | Hot spring microbial communities from Yellowstone National Park - Yellowstone National Park OP-RAMG-02 (version 2) | ecosystem: Environmental > Aquatic > Thermal springs > Hot (42-90C) ... | reverse complement strand
CTCAACAGCCTGACCAAGCGCGTCGACGCCCTTGAGGCCGCCAAGCCGGCGGAGGGGCCGATGATCAAGGTCAGCGGCGATCTCAACTGGCGGGTCGGCCTGTACGGCACCGAGCTTGGGGTCGAGGACACCAACTCCACTGGCTATCCGTGGCTTGGGGCCTACCTCGAGGAAGGTGGCGTGGAGCCCATCCCCGTCGAGGGTTCTCGCCACGGGCTGTTTGAGGGCGGCCTGCCGTACGGCGCGATCAACCTGCCTGCCTTCTACGAAGGCCTGTGGACGGACGACCCGGCGTTCTACGGGAGCGGTCGGCCGTATTATGCGGCCTCGATCCCGATCAGCGACGCGCTGAAGGACGCCTACAAGGCCCCGGACTTCATGAGCCTGAAGACGACGGTCAACTTCTCCGGTTCGCTGTCTCCCAAGACCGACGTGATGGTTCAGGTCCTGGCCGGGCCGGAGACGAACTCCGTGGGCGAGCCGCTGCTCGACCTGCTGGCGGGTTCGCCCAATGCGTTCACGGGCAACGGTCTGATGGATCGCGCGGTCATCAACCAGGCCTGGGTGAAGCACCGGACCAAGTTGCTCACCGACGCCGAAGTGACCGTGGGCAAGCAGTACTTCAAGCGAGGCGTGGGCCTGCTTGCGGACAACAGCCAAGAGGCCATCAAGGCCTTCCGAGTCGACTGGGGAACCGGCGACCTGAAGTGGGGCGGCCTGTGGGGCATGCTCGATCTCGAGATGTTCTACGGCCGGTCCGACAACGCCATAGCGCAGACCATCGGGATGTACATGCCGGTCTCCGATCTTCCGTTCGGGCTGCCGCAGGTCCCCGGTGAGCGGCGCGAGTCCAGCGGCCAGGACAACTACAACCTGTACTGGCTGGACTATGCGATCTCCAAGGACTGGTCGATCGGCGGCACGTGGCTGGAGAGCGGCTTCAACAAGGAGCAGGGCTGGAGCGCGAACCTCAAGGGCAAGGCCTACGGGGTTGAGCTCTACGGTGAGTACGCCCAGCTTCTGGACTGGCCGACCGGCGACGACTTTGCCGACTGGAACGCAAATGGCCGCGAGGACGCCGCGAACGCCGAGACCCCGCTGTCGAACTCGGACAGTGCCTGGGTGGCCGGGCTGCGCTGGTCCAACCCGACCGTCGCCATCACTGGCGAGTACGGCCAGGTCGACGCAGGCTACGCCTTCTCCGTGCCGGGGCACGGTTGGACGGCCGTTCCGTCCGTGCTCGCTGGCAGTGACGAGATGACGTTCAACCTGCCGCTGTCGGCGCTGCACCCGAACGCGGAGGTCGATCCGCACGACATCAACTGGGTCGACCGGCCGCTGTTCCTCGACCCGACGAACATCGCGCGGGGCTACCACGTCAACGTGACGTTCCCCGAGCTGCTCGGCAAGGACACCCCGCTGAGCGTCTCCTACATGAACGGCGACGCGTACAACCCGCGCTACCTGAGCTGGCTCTATCTGGGTGGAAGCAACAGCCTGATCCCCGAGCCAGACAAGTGGGTTGATGCGGACTCCGTCTGGATCGTTCGCCTCGGGCGGCAGTTCAGCGAGAATCTGAGCGCGAACATCCTGTATGGTCGTCGCGACGCGGACAACGTCCTGTCGAGCCGGAAGGTTCCTGTCGGGTACGACAGCCAGACAGAGACGTTCGTCTATGCCGAGAACGACCCCGTTCAGGTGATCCGCGCGGAGCTCAACGTCGCCTTCTAGGCGGCCCCGCGCAGCCTGAATCGGCCGGACAGTCAACGACCCCCCGGTTTCGCCGGGGGGTCGTTCTTTGGCCAGCGGGCGACATGCCGACACGTCCCCGAGAGCCCGCAAAGGCCCTGTGTGGGCCTCTCGCGCCTGTCGAGCCCCGCCCACAGAAATTGTTTGACGCGGGCCGGAGAAGAGGTACAATGAAAGCGGACGGACGGGGACCCTATTCCTGGGCTGTGGTTCCCGCGGGGGAGCCCCAGCCGAACGGAGGCGAGCGACATGTTCTCGCTACGGGCGCACGCACTCAGTGCAGGCCTGTCGGCTGTGATCGTCCTCTCCGGCCTCGCCATCACCGGTGCACCGTCGTATGCCGCGAGGGGAGGTCGCCAGGCCGACCGGGACACCGTACGACAGGACCGTGAAGCTCCCGCGGACCGCTCCGACCGGTCGGATCGCGCCGATCGGGGCCGCGCGCCGGAGCCTGCGGGCGGACGCTTCGATCGAGGAAACACGCCCGCGCCGACTCGCCCGCCGAGCGTCCAGGACCGGCCGGCTCCTCAGCTCAACCGGCCGAGAGATGCATGGCCGACGGCCCCTGCGCCTGCTCCGCCAGACCGGGGCAGCCTGCGGTTCCAGCCCGCTCCGGCGGACCGTGGCGACGCGCGATCGCAGCCTGCTCCGCCTGACCGGGGGAATGCACGATGGGTGCCTGCTCCGCCTGGCCGGGGCAATGCACGATTCGAGCCTGAGCCGCAGCCACAGATTCGCGAGCGAGGACCGGCCGAGCGCCAGAACCCCTACAGTCTGTACCACCGCCCCGAGCGGCCCGAGGCATCGCCTCAGCCGGCCCGCGGGGCTGCCCCTGACGCTGACGCGCGCACGTTCCGGGGAGCCCCCGAGACGCTTCGCGGTCCGACGGCCCGACCGGCCCCTGTCGCCGCGCCAAACCGCGGTTTCCAGCGGCCCGACTCCGGTGATGAAGAGATGCGGGCGCCTTCCCGGGGGCCCGAGGGCGGGACGCTTGACCGTGATCGCGATCGCACCCGCGATCGAGACCGAGTCGGCGCTCCCGAACGCGCGCAGCCCGCGCGGCCCGAGGAGCGGGGTCGTCAGTTCGACGTCCCGCGGCCCCAGTTCCGCGGTCCGGAGGCCGAGCGCCAGGTAAAGATCGTGCCGCGGGAGGAGCCCCAGCGCATGCAGGAGCGCTTCCGCGAGCAACTTCGCGAGCGCAACCAGGTCCGGTTCCGGCCGCAGCCCGGCCGCCCGGACCACGACGTCGTTGGCAACCCGGTGCCCAAAGACGCGGCCTATCTGGTGCGCGATCACGTCAGCCGCATTAGCGTCAACTACGAGCGCATCCGCGGGAAGTTCGGAGAGGCCGGACACCACTATGTGTTCATCCCGCGCAGCCGCGCTGACTACTGGGACGGCTACTGGGACGGTTATTCTGACGGCTACTGGGCTGCCCGTCACCGCCACCATCACCCGGCGGTGGTGATCAACTTCTACTACGGTTTCTACTGGAGCGACCCGTACTGGCTGGGCTTCTGGTATCCCGGCTACTACCCGTCGGTGTACCACTACTGGGGCTGGCTGCCGCCGTGGATCTACCCGGCGCGCTGCTACTACCTCCCCGCCGAGTACGTGTACGTTCCGGTCACCCCGTACCGCTACTACAGCAGCGCGTACTGCGTCGATGACGTGGGGGCCAGCCGGGCCATCCAGGACATCCGGCGCGCGTGGTTCGAAGCGGAGATCGGGCCCCTCGCCCAGCATCTCACGGACCGCCTCGACATCCGCGTCTACTTCGACGGCGAGTATGCGTACACGACCTCTACCGAGGACTACTACGCGATGACCGTCGACGCGATGGCCACAACGCAGACGGTCGCGATGGACTTCGACGACCCGATCTGGCTGTCCACGCACGAGGTCTTCTACACCGGCCGCCACGTGTACTACGATCCGGACGGCAACCAGCAGACGGTGTACGTCTCGTATCGCCTGCGGCGTCTGGGCGGGGAGTGGTACATCGTGGCCGTTGGCAGCTCGCTGGAGCCGATCCGGCACCACTACTCGGACTTTCGCTACACGTGAGCGGCGGCTGATCCTGCGACGCGCCCGAGCTGTGCGCAGGAGGCTGAGCATCGTCAATGAGGAACCGGGGCCGGCTGAGCCGGCCCCGGTTCGCGTGTACGGGCGAGGTCGGTGTCAGGCGAACGGGCGGCCGTATCGGTCCCGCGAGGCGAACTCCGACATGGGCTGCCGCGGCCGCGGCTCCGGCCGGTCTGCGGGCACGCCCACCGGGGTGAGCGCTACCACCCGCATGTCCTCCGGTATCTCCAGCACTTCTCTCACTCGGTCCTGGTCGAAGGCGCCGATCCAGCAAGTCCCATAGCCCAGCGCGGTCGCGGCCAGCACCATGTTTTCCAGCGCGATCGCCACGTCCACCGGGTACCATTTCTCGTTGACCGCGGGGCGGCCCACCCCGGCGATGATCGCGCCCGCATCCGCCAACCACGTCTGACCAGAACAGGCCTCGGCGAGCCGCTTCTTCTGACCTTCGTCCGTCACGACAATGAAGTGCCATGGCTGGCGGTTGGCGGCCGAGGGGGCCTGCCGACCGGCCTCAAGGATCTTCTCCAGGTCCTCTGTCGGCACCGCCTCCCGCCGGTACTTGCGCACACTGCGCCGCTGCATGATCGCTTCAATCGTGTCCATTGCCATGCTTGCCGGCCTCCTCTGTCAAAGTGCCCTGCGCCGCGCCCTGGCCGGCGCGGCCGCGCCCCTACTTCGCCCGCACCTCTCCCACCACCTCGCGCAGCCGCTCCGGGACGATTGCCCCCACCCGCAGCAGGCGCGGCGGTTCCTGCGTGAAATCAACCACCGTTGACTCCTGCGCGATCGGCGTCCGGCCCGCGTCCAGCGCAAGATCCACCATGCCCCGCAGGTCGCTCAGTGCCTCCTCCATGGTCACCGGCGCCGGCCGGCCGCTGCGGTTCGCGCTGGTGCTGGCCAACGCGCGCCCAAGGCCGCCTGCCACAAGCCTGGGCACCAGGTGCGCGGGCAGCCGGAGCCCCACCGTACCCTTCCCCGCCCGGACCGCCGCTGTCCTCTCGGCGCGGTCTCGCACCACCACCGTCAGCGGCCCCGGCCAGAAGCGCTGCATCGCCCGCACCGCCGCCTCCGGCACCGTCTCGACATAGTCACTCACCTGCGCCATATCGTGAAGCAGCAGGGCCAGCGGCAGGTCGCGGCGCCGCCCCTTCACCCGGTAGATCCCCTCCACCGCCTCGCGGTTGTCCGGGTCACACACGATCCCGTACACCGTATCCGTCGGCAGCACCACCAGCCCTCCCTCGCGCACCACCGCGATCGCGCGCTCGATAACGCGCAGGTCCGGCTCGCGCGCATCGACCGCCAGCACCTCGGTCTGTGCCCCCGTCATCACCCCGGCTCCTCTCGCTGGCCGATCACCACACGGGGAACGCCGGCGTGGTCGGCCACTGCGTCGATCCGCGATAGCCCGCGGGCCGAGAGGAGCTTCGCCACCTGCCCTGCCTGCCCTGCGCCCACCTCGAGCGCCGCGAAGCCGCCTTTGCGCAGATGTGTTCGCAGCGACACGGCCAGCCGCTGAATCGCGGCCAGCCCGTCCGGCCCGCCATCCAGGGCTAGCCGCGGCTCGTAGTCGCGCACCTCTGGGTCCAGGCCCGCGAACTCGTCCGCGCGCACATAGGGGAGATTGGCGACGACGCAGTCGGCCGGCCGGCCGAGTGCGCACATCAGGTCGCAACAGATGAGCGCCACACGGTCCGCGACGCCGTGCCGCTCACAGTTGCGCCGCGCGAGGGCCAGGGCCTCCCGGGACACATCCGTGGCCGCCAGCCGCAGCCCGCTCACCTCGCGCGCGAGCGCCACCGCGATCGCGCCGCACCCCGTGCCCACGTCCACCGCAAACCGCGCGCGCATCGCCCGCGCGCGGGCCGCGGCCACCTCGACGAGGAGTTCGGTCTCCGGACGCGGCACGATGGCGGCCGGCGTCGTGACGAAATCCAACGAATAGAACTCGACATGGCCCAGCACGTAGGCCAGGGGCTCTCGTCGCGCTCGCCGCGCCACAAGGGCAGCGATCTGGTCCGCGTCGGCGGGCGACAGCTCGGCCTCGCCGTGAATCAGCACCCACTCGCGCGGCCGGCCGAGCACGTGGGCTGCAATCAGCTCCGCCTCCGGTCGCGCTCGGCTTATCCCCGCCGTTGCCAGGCGCTGCGCGGCGCGGTCTAGCGTCGGTCCCAGCGTGCCCGCCTGCGGCGTTCCTGGGCTCACCGCGTCAGGCCGGCCTCGGCGCGAGGTGGCGCATCCTCTCGACCCGCTCCCGCTCTTTCAGGGCATCCAGGATCGGATCGAGGTCCCCCTCCAGGATGGCCGGCAGGTTGTGCCAGCTTCGCCCCAGGCGGTGATCGGTGACGCGGCTCTGGGGAAAATTGTAGGTGCGGATCTTCTCGCTCCGGTCGCCCGTTCCCACCTGGCTCCTGCGCTCCGCTGCGATCTGGGCTTCCTGCTGGGAGCGCACCGCCTCGTACAGGCGCGCCCGCAGGAGACGGAGCGCCTTCTCGCGGTTCTGGCGCTGTGAGCGCTCGTCCTGGCACGCCACCACGATGCCCGTGGGCTTGTGCGTCACCCGCACCGCGGTCTCGTTCTTCTGCATGTGCTGCCCGCCCGGGCCGGAGGCGCGGTAGGCCTCGATCTCGAGGTCCGAGGGGTCGATCTGCACATCCACCTCCTCCACCTCCGGCAGCACGGCGACCGTCGCCGCGGAGGTGTGGATGCGCCCCGAGGCCTCGGTGGCCGGCACCCGCTGCACCCGGTGCACCCCGCTCTCATGCTTCAGGCGCCCGTAGACCCCCCTTCCCTCGAGCGACACCACGACCTCTTTGTAGCCGCCGACCTCCCCCGGGTTCGAGCTCAGCATCTCCGCGCGCCACCCGGCGCGCTCCGCATAGCGCAGGTACATCCGCAGCAGATCGCCCGCGAACAGGGCGGCCTCCTCGCCACCGGTCCCCGCCCGGATCTCCATGATCACGTCCCGGTCGTCGTCGGGGTCGCGAGGGGCCAGCTCCTCGTCCAGGGTCTTCTCCAGGTCGTCCCTTCGCGCGCGCAACGCCTCCAGCTCGGCTTCCAGCTCTGGGTCGTTCTCCTCCACCAACAGGGCTTCGGCCTCCGCGATGTCGCCCTCGACGCGCTGAAGCTCGCGGTAGGCTTTCACGAGCGGCTCCAGCTTCGCCTTGGCCTTCGACACATCCCGGAGCCGACGCGGATCGCTGATCACCTCCGGGCGCGCCAACTCGCCCGCCAGCTCGTCGTGCTGCCGCGCGATCTCGGCCAGCTTCTGTCGAACGGCCTCCTCCATGCTCCGCCGCCCTCGCCTTACGCGGCCGCCTCGGCCCGGTCGATCTCCAGGGCACCCTCCAGCGCCCTCACCGCCACCTCGATCTGGTCCTTGTCGGGCTCGCGGGTGGTGATCGCCTGCAACCACAGCCCCGGCGCCACCAGCACCGCCAGGAGCCGAGACCGCTCGTATCTGCCCGCCAGCCGGATCAGCTCGTATGCCCCTGCCGCCACCACTGGCAGCAGCAGAATCCGCGACACCAGCCTCCAGTACCACACCGGCCACCCGACAAGGGCATGCACGAGGATGCCCACCACCAGCACCATGAAGATGAAGCTGGTGCCACACCGCCGGTGCACCTTGCCGTAGGCCTGCGCCTGGGCGGCGTCGGGCCGCCCCGTGTGCTCGAAGGCGTTGATCACCTTGTGCTCAGCCCCGTGGTATTGGAACACCCGCCGCATGTCTGGCATGCGAGACACCACCAGCAGGAACGCGAGGAACACGCCGAGCCGGATGACGCCCTCGACCACGTTCATGAGCAGCGCGTTCAGGTGAAGCCGGGGAATGACGGCGCTGGGCAGCAGCACGAACCCGCCCACCACAAACGCCGCCGAAACCGCGATCGAGACGGCGTAGTGCACTCCGCTGGGCGGTGCGATCCCCTCCTCCCTCGCGGCCACGTCGGCCGAACTCAGGAGAGATCGGTAGCCGATGAGCAAGGCATCGATCAGCGCCGGGGTGCCGCGGACGAGGGGCAGACGCAGCAACCAGTTGCGGTCGGTCAGCGGCCGCCACCGGTGTTTCACGACCTCGATGCCGCCGTTGGCCAGGCGGAGAGCGGTCGCATACCCGCGCCGCCCCCTGATCATCACCCCCTCGATGACGGCCTGGCCCCCGTAGGAGAAACGGTCCTGCGCCATTATCCCCGCCGCCAGCCCCCTAAGACCGGCCTCGCCGCTGCCCTCCGCGAGCCGCCTGGCGCTTCTCGTGGCCCGCATACCGCTGCCGGAAGCGCTCCACCCGGCCGGCGGTGTCCACGATCTTCTGCCGGCCCGTGAAGAATGGGTGGCAGTTCGAGCAGATTTCGACCCGGATCTCGGGCACGGTCGCCCGCGTCACGAACGTGTTGCCGCACGCGCATGTCACGCGGGCCGGCACGTACTTTGGATGAACGCCTTCCTTCATGTCCTCTGTCCTGACTTCGAGGGGAATCCCCGTCCCCGCGCTGGTCTCCTCGGAGCCCTCACCCGCCCCGCCGCCCAATCATGATACCCACCGCGCCAGGCGGTGTCAACGCTGCCGCGGCCGCCGGCGTCCCCGCTGGCGCCGTCAGTCGATCTCGCTGGGCAGCAGGCTGACTCCTTTGACCCGCTCGTAGAGCCGCACGATATCCTTCTTCGTCTCGGTCGACAACTGCTCAGAGGGGCGGGAGCCGAAGCCGAACTCGGGGTCGCGACACACCACCGCAAATGCGTGCTCAATAGCCTCCGACCGGTCCAGCGCCGGGCTTTCCGTCTCGCCCTCGTCGTAGGGCCGCAGGAAGTAGGAGAGGCGTCGGCCCAGCGCCTCGGCGTACTTCTGAAGCGTGGACTGCTTGACCCACGGCTGCTTCTCCACATAGGAGACAGCCCGCTGACTGACCCCGACCCGCTCGGCGAGTTCCTGCTGGCTCAGGTCCAGGGATTCCCTGGCCTCTCTGATGCGTCTCCCGACGTTCAGCTCAGGCATGGCGCCTTGCTCCAGTTCCGGCCGCGCCGGCAGCAGCGTCCTCCACGATGGAGGATACCACATCTGGGACGGAAGCACTACATGCTGAAACCCATTGCGAGAGCTTCTGAAAGCACAAAGCCTTTGTCGGTACCGACAGCCATGTTGAGTCTTCAGAAGCTTTATGGTATAATCATCGCGCGACATCTTCTGACAAACGCACTCAGGTCGACTTTCTGGCGGGAGCGAGGACAAGTGATACACAAACCTTCCGGAAGGATGTACGTCGGAGCTTCTGGAGGCATCGACGCAACTCGCGGCACCAGGCGCCGCATCATCCCCACCCCCATCTACCACCGCGGCGCTTTCACGTCCCTGCTGAGGACGGTCGAGCACGCCCAGGGCTGCTTCCGCTACCGCGGCCGGTGGTGGCGGCCGGTGCTGGAGGGCCGGCGGTGCTCGATCTGCCTGCCCGCGCCGGACTACCTGGCCAGCTTGCGGCAGCGCGTGGAATCCTACGAGTTCTCTTTCTATCGCCTTCTCGCGATCGGACACGTGGGCCGAGACGGCGTGCTGCGGCCGCGCACCCGGCTTCGCCGCACTCCGGCCGGAGCCTACCAGCCCTCCTCCGCGCTCGCCGCTCCCGCTGCTGTACAGCTGCCCAGAGACCGCGATTCGTCGCTCTGAAGGAGAGAGTGCAAGTGACCGATGGCGCTATCCTGCCTCTTCTCGTCGAGAAGTACGCCGAGCTGTGCGAAGCCTGTTACCGCGTCTCCGTCTCGGCCCACGACCAGCGCGGCCGCTTCCGGCCCCGCCACCGCGGCCGGCGGCCCCACCCCGCGCTCCTCAAGAAGATCGACCTGGATTACGCCCTGGCCGAGGTGTACCGGCGGTTCTTCGGGCCGCCTCAGCTTCCCACCTCCACGTCAACCTCGAACAGCCGTCGCCAGGGCAGCGAGACCCGCACCTCGGCTGGGGGATCCTCCGCGGCCAGCACATCGGAGTAGATACCATGGGCAAGTGGCTGTAGCTGCTGACGCACATAGGCCTCCATCTCCGGCCACGCGGTCCCCAGCGCGAAGGGGTCGGCCCCCGCGGCCAGCGCCCGCTGCATTGCCGCCTGCCGCACCCGCGACTGGTAGCCGTAGTCGTCGATGAGCCGCGAGGCGATGAAGCGCGCCGAGGCCCGGCCGTCAGGCGCGCCCCCGGCGGCGGCCGCGGCCGCTTGCAGGCACAGATGGCTCACCACGGTACCGACCGTATTCGCCGCGGTGTTCCAGCCGGCGAAGGCACCCAGCCGAGGGCCCGCGCCCGAACGGACCAAGGCCGCGATCAACTCTGGGTCGGCCCCGTTGCAGTAGGCCGTGTCGGCAAGGCCGACCAGCCGCCCCGCCCCGGCGGCGGCCGTCACCCCTTCTGTGAGTGCTTCCGCCTGCAGCGCCAGCGCGGGCGCCTGGCCGGGCTCTGGCGCCTCTGATATGTCGAGCTGCTCCCCCACAGGTGTATGCACAAACAGGATCGCGTCCGCCTGCCCGGGTGGGCCGGTTCGCGCTCCGGCGGCGCGAATCTGGCTCTCCACCATCTCGCGCAGCGGCCGGTTCTCGAACCTCGGGATGATATCCGCTCCGGGCGCCGACCCGTACTCCACCGCGATGGTGGGCGCATATCCCCACTCCACCGCGCACTGCCGCGCCACCAGCACCATCCCTGCCTCGTCCGCCCCCGCGTGCAGCGACACGCGGCCCGAGACCCGCTGCTCCTGCGCCTGGTCCCTGAGCGCGACCTGCTCCGGAATGTGAAGTCCCACCGCCGCGGCGTCCTCCTGCACCAGCGCCAGGTAGTCCAGCACGCCCTCGGCGACCAGCTCGACAGCCCGTCGGTTCACGGTGTGGTTGCGCCGCCGGATGTCAAGGTAGGTCGACAGGGCGTCCGGCCCCAGGCGCGCGGTCACCTCCTCGAGTTCGGCCCTGGCGGCGTCGTCTCCCAGGCGCTGGACCCGGTCGACAAGCTGGGAGTAGCGCCGAATGTCCTCGTGCCGCGGCAGCGCCTGGGCGGACGTTACCGTCGTCCCCAGGCGCAGGATCACGTTGAACGCCGCGATCTGGCATCCCGGGCGCCGAGCGCGCAGTTCGCGCAGCGTCTGCAGCCGGGAGAGCGCCAGGTCGGGAGGCGTGCCCGCCTCGCGGGAGGCGACGAGGCCCCCGTAGCACAGCATGTCCAGCGAGACCGCGAAACGGCCGGCCGCCTGCGCGAGCAGCCATTGCGCCGCCGCTTCGCAATCGCCCGGCTGCGTGAACCATCCCAGGACCTCGGCTGGGGGCATGTGAAGCTCCACGCCCACCGCGCGCGCCAGCTCGCGCGGGAAGCGCGTGTTGCAGGGGCGATCATCGAGGGGAAGAAGCGCGATCCTGGGGGAGGCGATGGGTCACTCCTCTCAGTACGTGGTCGTCCGATTCTACGCCCTTGCCGCGTCGTGTCAAGCCTCTCGGCCCGGCGCGCCGTTGGCGGCGGGCCGCGGAGGACCTGGGGGAGGTGGGGATCAGCGGCCAGGCGGCGCCAGGGGTCGCCGACACGCGGCGCCGGGGGGTTGCATTTACAAACCGCGGGCCCCTTGTTATAATCGGCGATGGTTGGGGCGGTTAGCTCAGTTGGCTAGAGTGCTTGCTTGACATGCAAGAGGTCACTGGTTCAAGTCCAGTACCGCCCACCACGGCTGCGCAAGGACGGCGCGCGGCGCGAGGCGACGAGCCTGCCATGGCAATCGCGGGCACGACCAGGACGGACACGACCTGATCCCCTCCGGGAGTGCTCGCTCGCGTTCACCGCCTCCCGGCTGACACAGACCGGGGGGCGGTTGCATGTCGGGGGGAGTGACGGCCGGCCTGGGCGGGGCGGGGCCGATAGAGGAGAGAGATGGCACGAACGCTCGAGCTGAGACCGGAGGAATGTGGGGCGATCAGCATCCTTGACTGGCTGCAGACGCGCGATGCGCAGCTGGCGCGGGTGGCCGTGGCGGCGCGCGTGGACGGGGTGCTGGTGGACCTGACGTCGGAGTTGCCGGAGGCAGATCGGCTCGAGGTGCTGACGTTCGACGATGAGGCGGGGGCCGAGGTGCTGAGGCACACGGCCTCACACGTGCTGGCGCAGGCGGTGCAGGAGCTGTACCCGGGCACGAAGCTGGCGATCGGACCGGCGATTCAGGACGGGTTCTACTATGATTTCGATAGTCAGGTGACGTTCGGGCCAGAGGACCTGGCGCGGATCGAGATGCGGATGGCGGAGATCGTGGCGGCTGACCTGCCGCTGCGGCGTTGCGAGATGCCGCGGGAGGAGGCGATCGCTTTTTTCCGGCAGCGGGGGGAGAAGTACAAGGTGGAGCTGCTGGAGCAAATGGCGGACGAGCGGGTGAGCGTGTACTGGCAGGACGACTTCGTGGACCTGTGCCGCGGCCCGCACCTTCCTTCCACTGGGCGGGTGGGCGCGGTGAAGCTGTTGAGCACGGCGGGCGCGTACTGGCGCGGGGATGAGCACAACCCGATGCTTCAGCGCATCTACGGCACGGCGTTCGCCGACCGCGCGCAGCTTGAGGAGTACTTGCGGCTGCGGGAGGAGGCGGAGCGCCGGGACCACCGGCGGCTGGGGCGGGAGCTGGACCTGTTCAGCATACCAGAGGCGCTGGGAGGCGGGCTAGTGCTGTGGCACCCGAAGGGGGCTCTGGTGCGCTCGATCATCGAGGATTTCTGGCGGGCGGAGCACGCCCGCCGCGGGTACAGCCTGGTGTACACCCCGCACATCGCGCGGGCCCACCTTTGGGAGACCAGCGGGCACCTGAGTTTCTACAAGGACAGCATGTACGGGCCGATCATGATCGAGGATGAGGAGTATCGGCTGAAGCCGATGAACTGCCCGTTCCACCTGCTGATCTACAAGAGTCGGATGCGCAGCTACCGCGACCTGCCGATACGGTATTGCGAGCTGGGCACGGTGTATCGGTTCGAGCGTTCGGGCACCCTCCACGGGCTGCTGCGCGTCCGCGGTTTCACGCAGGACGATGCGCACATCATCTGCACGCCGGAGCAGATTGAGGAGGAGGTGAAGGGCTGCCTCGACCTGATGCTCTTCTTGATGAACGCGTTTGGCTACAAAGACTTCGACGTCAGCCTCAGCGTGCGGGACGAGGCCGACCGCTCGAAGTACATGGGAAGTGACGAAGACTGGGAGCTGGCGGAGGCCTCGCTGCAGCATGCCCTGGAGAGCCAGGGGATCGACTATGTGCGCGCGCCCGGGGAGGCGGTCTTCTACGGGCCGAAGATCGACACCAAGCTCAAGGACTCAATGGGACGGGGTTGGCAGGGCCCGACAATCCAGTTCGACTTCAACCTGCCGGTGCGGTTCGACATAGAGTATGTGGGGGCGGACGGGGAACGGCACCGGCCGCTGATGGTGCACCGGGCGCTGCTGGGGGCGATGGAGCGGTTTTTCGGGGGACTGGTGGAGCACTACGGCGGGGCCTTCCCCACCTGGCTGGCGCCAGTGCAGGTGCGGGTGCTCCCCATTGCAGACCGCCACCACGAATACGCGGGGCAGGTTGCGGCGCGGCTTCGCGAGGCTGGAGCGCGGGTGGAGGTGGATGAGCGCAGCGCGACGATGCGGGCGAAGATTCGCGACGGCGAGCTGGAGAAGATCCCGTACCTGCTGGTGGTGGGAGACCGGGAGCAACAGCGCGGCGCGGTGGCGGTGCGGAAGCGAGGGGAGGGGGACCTGGGGTCGCAGTCGGTGGAGGAGTTCCTGTCGTCTCTGGCGCCGGAGCTCCGCGGCCCGCGCGCATAGCGCGAGGGTGTAGCGGGGGCCGGCTGGGGAGGGGCGGCGGGGGCTCGCTGGTGGCCGGGGGCCCGGGATGTGGAATTCACCGGGTAGAGGAACCGCGATGCAGCCAGCAAGAACTCTCGCGTTCCTGCTCGTGGCGCTGGCCCTGGCCGCCGGCTCCGCGCGGGCCGCCGAAGAGCGGGGTCTGGGGGCGAGGCCGCCGACGCCGGAAGAGCAGGCATACATAGATCGAGCTTACACTGAAGTACACCGCGTGCTGCCCAATGCGCTTTCGCGCGAGCGAGCCCGGGCGGAGGCTCTGGCGGCCGGTCGGCGACCGCTGGCCGCCGCGGACAGGCCCACGGCGGCGGACAACAGCACGCTCCCTTTCTTCCCGCCTGTTCGAAGCCAGGGCGCGCAGGGGTCCTGCACCTGCTGGTCGTCCTGCTACTACTACAATACGTACCTGCAGGCCATGGATGAGGGCTACAACGTCTCCGGCGGCGACAACGACCACATCTGCAGCCCAGGCTTCATGTACCCCCTCGTGAACGGCGGCGCGGACTCCGGGGCAAATCTCAGCTATGTCCTGGCGCGGCTGAACGATGTGGGGTGTTCGAGCTGGACGCTCAAGCCGTACCTGTCCAGCGACTATACATCGTGGCCCTCCGAGGCGGCCTGGGTCGACGCGCTGAGAAACCGCACTGCCCGCTCGTACCCGATCAACGCGTCGGACGCCACCGGGATCGAGGCGGTCAAGCAGCACCTCGCGAACGGAAACCTGGCGGTGACCAGCTTCATGGTGTACCGGACGTTCTACAACGACTACCCGGCGGATCGGACCGGAATCAACAATGGTGTCTACTACTGCCCGGACGGCGCTCTGGTGGGCGGGCACGCGATCACGATCGTCGGCTACGATGACGCGAAGAGCTACGTCGACCACCGGGACGGGAGAGTCCACGCGGGGGCCTTTCTGCTTGCGAACTCGTGGGGCTCCGGCTGGGGCGTGCCGAACAGCGCGGGCGGGGCCAGCAAGGGCTTCATGTGGGTGGCGTATGCGGCGTTTCTGGAGGGGAACTTCGGGCCGCAGGTACTGTACAACAGCGACCGTGCGGACTACCGGCCGTCGCTTTACGCGGTGGCGGGCGTGAACCACGCGAAGCGCGGCCAGGTGGCGGTGAGGGGAAGCATCGTGGCGGCGCCGGAGTGGCACTCCTATTCCGCGATCTCGTACAGCGGGGGCGACGCCTTGTCGATTGCAGACACCGATCGCGTGGCGGTCGACCTGACGGACGGGGTTCCCCAGATGCCGGCGGGAGGAGGCGCGACGGTCTCGGCTGACCTGACGCTTTCCTCGTCTGCGGGATCGAACGGGACAATCACGAGCGCGGAGTTCTACGAGGATCTGGACGGCGACGGCGTCTACACGCTCACCTCGTCGTCCGACCCGACGGTTACGGTGGCGCCGAGCGCGACGGGGCGCGCGTACGCCACGCTGAGGTTGCATGCGCTGTCGGTGACGGTGACGGCGCCGGCCCGCATCCCATCGGGGGCAAGCGCATCGCTTACGGCGTTGGCTAGCGACACGCTGGGGCACGGCGTGGCCTCGTGGAGCTGGTCCGACGGCGGGGCGGGAGGGCGCTTTTCCCCAAGCGCAGTCGTCCAGACCCCGACTTACACCGCGGCGGCGAACACTAGTGGAAGCGACCGGATGGTGACGCTGGGCGCGACCGCGGTGTGCGACGGGCCCGGGCCACTCACCTCCACCGGGTTCCGGGTGCTGACGGTCACGTTCGACTACGACGGGGATGGCATGCCGGACTGGTGGGAGCAGGCCCATCGAACGGATCAGTTGAGCGCGGCGGACGCGTCGGCCGACCCGGACGGCGACGGTCTGCCCAACCTGGGCGAGTATGAGAACGGCACGGACCCGGCGATCGCGGATTGCGACGGAGATGGGCTGCTGGATGGATGGGAGGTTGCGCATGGCCTCGACCCATTGCGCGCCGCTGACGCGCAGGAGGACCGCGACGGCGACGGACTCAGCAACGCGGCGGAGCAGGCTGCGGGGACTGACCCGAACAGCCGGGACACGGATGGCGATGGTTTCGGCGATGCGGAGGAGATCGATCTCGGCAGCGATCCGACGGACGCCGGGAGCACGCCGGCGCGCGGGCGCTTTTCCGACGTTCCGGCGACGGGGTGTGGGCCGGACGGTCGGCGGCCCTTCTGGGCATTCCACGAGATCGAGGCCTGCGCGCGGGCCGGGATCGTGTCGGGCTATCCCGACGGGACGTACCGACCCGGCCAGCCCGTTTCGCGGGACCAGATGGCGGTGTTTGTGAGCCGGGGCCTGGCTGGGGGGGATGACAACATCCCAAGCGGACCGCCAGCGGGCGCGTTCCCCGATGTGCCACCGGGGCATTGGGCCTACCGCTGGATCGAGTATGCTCACGCGGCGACGATCGTGGGGGGTTATCCGGACGGGCTGTACCACCCGGAGGCAGAGGTCGACCGGGGCCAGATGGCGGTGTTCATTGCGCGGGCCCACGCGGGCGGGGAGGACATGGTGCCGCCGGGGCCGGTCTCGCCGCGGTTCGCCGACGTGACGCGAGACGGTCCGTGGGCATGGTGCTACGACGCGGTCGAGTACATCGCGGCCGAGGGGATCGCGTCGGGCTACGGTGACGGCTATCACCCGGAGCGGGTGTGCACCCGGGACCAGATGGCGGTTTTCGTCTGCCGCGCCTTTGGGCTACCGATGTAGAGGAGGTTTCTCAGTCGGCCAGTTCGCGTGCGGCGGCGCGGTAGATCCGGTCGATCTCGCGCTGGAGTGGGGGGTCCAGCTCGTACTGGTGTTGTCTCACGAGGTCGCGGACCCTCTGCTTGGCCCGGGCCCTCATGTCCGGCGAGCCGGCGCCCAGCCAGCCGGCCAGGCTGCGGCGCTCAAAGAACTTGGGCAGCCAGTAGATATCACGGTAGCGCGAGAGGGTGCTGTCGAGCGTCATGAAGCCGCCGTCCACCCCGGCCGCGCCTCGGCGGCGCAGGCCTGCGGGTCACAGTCGGTCTCGACCCCGGCGACCAGGCGCTGGACGTGGTCGCGCAGCTCGCAGTCCACGACGAGCTGCTCGGCGCTGAACACCTCATCCAGGGACAGGGTGCCGGCTCCGTCGAAGCTCCGGCTGCCGATGAGCGCGCCGGCCGCGATTCCGGCCATCTTCTCGGCCGAGGCCTGCGGCCCTGGCAGCTTGGCCTGGGTGCGCATCTGGCCGCCCGGCCGCCCGGGCTGGCGGCCATGACAGAATGCGTTCAACTCGTCGCAAGCCCAGTGGAAGAGCAAATCTTCGGGACCGCCGAAGCTCATGGCCATGCCGCGCAAGTCGAAGGCGCACACGCGCACGGACCATCCCACTGGAAGGTCGGTAACCGCGCGCAGCACGATCGCCGACCCCATCACCTCGCCGATGGCCAGCGCGAGGGCGTCCGCGAGGCGGATGGGGGCGCTGCCACCTGCTGACGACATGTTGCTGGTCCACACGTAGTCGAGCCGGCCGCGCAAGCGCATGACGCACTCCAGCGACTCGGCGCCAATCGTGAGGGGGCTCGCGACATAGACAGGAAGGGAACGGATCGGCCGCCCCAGCGCCTCGGCCATGTCCATGACATAGGGGACCGTGCGCGCCCAGCGGCCGTCGACGGGGGTCCGGCCGTGTCGGCAGTGTTCCGCCTGGATCTTGTACTGAAGGAGGGGGCGAAGGTACTGGGGCGCGTCCGAGGGGATGCCCGGAGCGCCTCCGATGACGCCCTCCGGAGCCAGCACGTCCACGAGCTTGGCCGCCTCGATCAGGCGGGCGGTGGTGAAAGGCACGACGGTGTCGGTGTCCAGGTCGTGAACATAGCTGGGGTACTGGCACGTGTACAGCTTCAGCCCCCCGGCCTCGGGCTCGTCGGCCTGGTGGGCTCGGCCCTCGGCTCTGGCCTGCTGTGCGCACTCGGCAATGGCGCGCCGGTCGGGGAAGACGCGGTCGCCGCGGACGCGCAGGCCGCGGCGACCGGCGGCCTCTCTCACCTGCGGGTGCAAGACGCGCAGCCCCAGCTGGGCGAGGATGCGGGCCCCTGCGTCTGCGATGCGCTGAAGCTCCTCTTCGGTGAACAGAAGAGGACGGGGCAGGCGCACCGGTCGAGCGGTCACGGACGGACCTCCGAGCCGGGAGCTGGCGAGAACAGCGGCAGATCGGGGTCGCCTGGCGCGCACACTTACCTGAGCACCTGGAGCACGACCTCCCCGAACAGGCCGTAGGGGACGAGGTTGCGCTTCTCGACCCACTCGTCGAGGCGCACGAAATCCCAGGGGCCGGTCATGGGCGGCCGCCTGCGCGGCAGGTGGTTCGGCCCCAGCAGGTTGCGCGGGCTGCCGCAGACCTCGATCTCGATGTGGTTGCGGCCGGGCTTGAGGCGGCGAGTGATGTCCACCTCGTACGGCGCCCATCCCCGGACGCCCGCGAGTCGACCGTTGACGTGAACGGCCACGCAGGCGCCGAAGTGCGGGCCGACCTTCAGGATGACTCGGTCGCCGGCGCGGGGCCGGATATCGACATCCTGGCCGTAGAACAGGTTTCCGGCATAGTAGGGGTATCCCTGATCGCACCAGTCGCCAGGCCGCAGGACGCCTGCCTCCGGACCGATCTCATCGGTCGCGCGGTCGACGCGGAAGTTGCCGATGAGGTAACACTCCTCGATCTCGTACTCTGGCGCGTCCCGGTACTCGCAGCGGAGGACGAGCTGGTTGTCGCCCCGCTCGACGTGCTGGAGGGGAACGCGGTCCATGCTCTTGTCGAGCCACCAGCCCGCAACCCGGGCGTCGACGGGCTTGCCGTTCACCTGGATCTCGTAGAGCTCCGCCGATTCGACCACGAGGTCGATGCCGCCCTCCGGCAGCGCCGCGGCCCG
>Ga0123519_10006367_pt1 | contig 18579 bp, 15 predicted proteins | sample YelNatPaOPRAMG02_FD_87396 | JGI IMG/M metagenome (GOLD analysis project Ga0123519, IMG submission 87396) | Hot spring microbial communities from Yellowstone National Park - Yellowstone National Park OP-RAMG-02 (version 2) | ecosystem: Environmental > Aquatic > Thermal springs > Hot (42-90C) ... | reverse complement strand
GGAACCCTTGGATCTCCTATCGCCCCGAAGTACATTGCGTCGAACCTTTTAAGGTCCTGCAGGTTCTGCTCCGATATTGTTTCACCAGTTTTCAGGTAGTGCTCCGAACCGAAAGGAAAAACCTCGAAATCGACCGAGATGTTTCGCGCCTCGGAAGCAACCCCTAGGACCTTCATACCCTCTTTCAAAACCTCAGGTCCGATCCCATCCCCGGGAACGACCGCTATGTGGTACATTCGCAATATGTATCAGTCCTCCCTATCGATAACGATTCGTCCTCAGCTTCCTTGCAACATAGTTCATCAAACCACCTGATGAGTATATCTCGACCATGAAATCTGGAAGAGGCTTTGCGATGTAAATCTCGTTCTTCGACAAGTTCTTTATGACTCCTGAGTACAGATCGAACTCCAGCTCGTCTCCCTGCCTGATCTTATCAACAGCCTCCTCGCACTCCATGACTGGCAATCCAACGTTCACAGAGTTTCTGTAAAATATTCTGGCGAACGACTTTGCTATGATGCACTCCACTCCAGCCGCCTTCAGGCAAATCGGGGCATGTTCTCTCGAGCTGCCGCAGCCGAAGTTTCTTCCCGCAACAACAACCTTCCTCTCTTGGATTGACTTGAACAGTGGGTCCAGGTCCTCGAAACAGTGCGTTGCCAACTGCTCCGGATCTGTCAGGTTCAGGTACCTGGCTGGAATTATGAGGTCTGTGTCAATATTGTCCCCCACCTTGTAGGCCTTTCTCAAAAAATTCGCCCCCTACAGGTAGCACCTCGGATCTGATATCTTACCTTCGACAGCGGTGGCAGCTGCTGTGAGAGGCGATGCAAGGTATACCTTGCTGCTTTTGTGTCCCATCCTTCCAACGAAGTTCCTGTTCGTAGTTGAAATGGCTGTCTCGCCCTCGCCAAGCACGCCCATGTGCATTCCAAGGCAGGGGCCGCAGGTGGGTGTCGAGACTGCTGCGTTCGCCTTTACGAATGTTTCAATCAATCCTTCGCGGAGGGCTTGGAGGTATATTCTCTGTGTCGCTGGGATCACGATGCACCTTATGCGGGGATGCACTCTTCTTCCGTGCAATATCTTCGCTGCCGCCCTCATGTCTTCCATCCTTCCATTGGTGCAAGAGCCTATGACGACCTGATCGACCTCAATGCCTTCGACCTCCGAGACTGGTTTTGCATTACCTGGTGAGTGTGGCAGAGCAACCTGGGGTTCAATCTTCGACACATCGAATTCGAATGTCTCCACATACTCCGAGTCTGGACCGCTCCTGTAAATCTTGAATGGTTTCCGAGTCCTAGAGTTGACGTACCGGATCGTCTTTTCGTCCGGAACCATGATGCCACTCTTCGCTCCAGCTTCGATCGCCATGTTGCACATGCTCAACCTTCCATCGACTGACAATCTGCCTATGGCGCTTCCCTCGATCTCAAGGGCAAGGTATGTTGCGCCATCAACGCCTATCGAGCTTATGGCGAAAAGCATGAGATCCTTGCCCATCAGAGCCCTGCCAACCTTGCCGTTGAAAGAGAGCTTCATGGATTGCGGCACCTTGAACCAAAGTTCTCCGAGTGCCAGAGCAGCTGCCAAATCAGTTGAACCGACGCCGGTTGCGAAGCAGCCAAGGGCCCCGTAGGTGCAAGTGTGGGAATCTGCTCCCACTACAAACATTCCAGGCAGGACGAGACCCTCTTCGGGCAGAAGGGCATGCTCGATTCCTCCCCAGCCGCACTCGTAGTATTTAGCACCGTGCTTTCTGGCAAACTCCCTCATCTTCTTGCAGAGATTGGCTGCCATGATGTCCTTGCTTGGAACCATGTGGTCAGCAACAAGGACTAATTTGGAAGGATCGAAAACTCTATCGATTCCGGCTCTTTCAAGCTCATCTATAGCAATTGGGGCGGTGACATCATTTGCAAGGAGGAGATCGATTTTTGCTGTCACCAGATCTCCAGGTACAGCACGTTTGCCACAGTGGGCTTCGAAAATTTGCTCTGTTATGGTTGGCAACAGGGTTCACTTCTTCGGATCCCTAGATATTGCGATGATGCCGGTCCTTGCAACTTCCTTCATGCCAAAGGGCCTGAGTATGTCCAAGAAGGCGTCTATCTTCTCCGGAGTCCCAACGAGCTGAATGGTTGCAGAGCTGGGGGAGATATCGACGATCTTCCCCTTGAATACGTCCGAGTATTTCATGACATCGGACCTAGAATTTTCATCTTTTATGTAGACCTTAACGAGGCAAAGTTCCCTAACAACAGAGCCCTTCTCAGGCATCTTGAAAACTCTGATGACATTGATCGTTTTGTAGAGCTGCTTTATCAACTGCTCCAGCGTGTTCTCGTCAGCGATCATGCTCAGCGTGATTCTGGAAAGTCCTGCTGTCTCAGATTTTCCAACAGCTATGGTGTCGATGTTGAAACCCCTCCTTGTGAACATACCTGATATTTTCTGCATGACACCTGGCTTGTCTTCTACAATCATTCCAACGATGTGCCTCCCGACATCCTTGTCCAAATTTTTACCACCCCTTCATTGGCCCCAGGGCTTCGAGGAGGGGCTTATCCAGGCACTCACCGAAAAACTGCGAGAGCGATCCACCTGGCGGCATCATTGGGAGCGCGTGGATGTCCGGATTGACCAGGACCTCAACCAATGTTGTTTCATCGTTCTTCACAGCCTCCCTCAGGGCTGGCCCGATCTGCTCGCTTCTTTCCACACTTATGCCCTTCAGGCCGAAGGCCTCGGCGAACTTCACAAAATCGGGCACATTGCCGAGATGGACCTGGGAGTACCTCTTGTTTGAGAAGATGGCCTGCCACTGGTAGACCATGCCCAATACCTTGTCTCTGACAACTATGGCAATGACCTTTATTCCATTCTCCTTGCAAGTTGCCAGTTCCTTTCCAGTCATCTGGAAGCTGCCATCACCATCGTAATCGAATACCTCGACATCTGGCCTGGCAACTTTTGCGCCAATCGCTGCAGGGAAACCAAATCCCATCGTGCCTAGGCCACCGGAGGATATGAAGGTCCTGGGCTTTTCTCTCTTGAGAAAGTGCGCTGCGAACATCTGGTGCCTTCCGACACCCGTAACGACTATGTCGTTCTCATTCAAGATGAGCTGCAGTTGCTTCAGTAAAACCCTCTGGTCTATGGGCTTTGCGTCGCTATCGAAATTGCATTCGCAGCATTCCTTCAGCTCTTTGATCCTCTTGGTCCATGCGTTTTCCTTTCTCTTTGCTATCATTGAAGCGATAGCCTTGATGAGCTCTGCAAGAACGCACTTCGCATCTCCAACTATTGGAAGGTGAACAGGCACATTCTTGCCAATCTCTGCTGGATCGATATCCACATGGATTACGCGCGTTTCCTTTGCAAATTCATTCAAGTTCCCTGTGATCCTGTCGCTGAACCTTGTCCCAACAGCAAGCAGAACGTCCGCCTGTATCACGGCATAGTTAGCGGACTTCCTTCCATGCATCCCCATCATGCCGAGTGAGAGCGGATGGTTCTCGGGCATGCACGATTTACCCATGAGCGTCGTTACGACAGGAGCTCCAAGAAGCTCGGCGAGGGTTACAAGTTCGGGGGATGCATTCGAGATCGTAACACCCCCGCCTGCAAGAATCACCGGCCGTTCTGAGCTAAGGAGGAGCTCAGCAGCTCTCTTGATCTGGAGCGGGTGACCATTGACGGTTGGCTTAAACCCGATTATCTCCACATCATTTGGTAGCTCAATCTCTGCCTCAGACGACTGGACATCCTTAGGCAGATCTATAAGAACAGGGGCTGGTCTTCCGGACCTTGCGATCTTGAATGCAGAAGCTATGACCTTTCCTATCTCGGAAGCATTTCTGACCTGGAAGTTGTGCTTGGTGACGGGCATTGTCATGCCAACTATGTCTGCCTCCTGGAATGCATCACAACCTATGAACGAAGTTGATACCTGGCCTGTTAGAGCAACGATGGGAACAGAGTCCATGTAGGCGTTCGCCAGACCTGTTACGAGATTTGTAGCTCCGGGGCCGCTAGTCGTCATGCATACTCCGACTTCACCCGATGCACGGGCGTAGCCGTCAGCGGCGTGGCAGGCACACTGCTCGTGCCTCACAAGGATATGCTCTATCTCGGTCTCGTCGAAGAGGACATCATATACGGGCATGATGGCGCCCCCCGGGATTCCGAATATGTGCTTGACACCCTGTTTCTTCAGGGCCTCGACGACCGCCTTAGCTCCTCTCATCTTCAGCCACCCACGCTCCTCACCTTATTTATGCACTCGACAAGAGCGAGGACCGACGCCATCACGATGTCCTTGTCCATCGCCCTCGCCTTAAAGATCAGCCTTTTTTCGGTCTCCATCTCTATCTCGACGCTTGCGACAGCCTCAGTTCCACCCGTTATGGCCTCAAGCCTGTAATCACGAAGCTTGAGGTCCGAGCCTGCAAGGCGCTGGATTACCTTTGCAGCTGCATCGACAGGCCCGACACCGGTCGACTCCCCAACGTACTCCCTGCCATTCACAACTAGCTTTACCTTCGCACTTGGAGTCAACTTGTTTCCAGTTGTCACCACAACCTCCTCGAGAGTTACAGCCCTCTCCTTGCTCTTTCCAACAACGGACTCGACTATTGCCAGAAGGTCGTCCTCGCTTACGCTCTTCTTTTCATCTCCAAGTTCCTTTATCCTGGCAACTATTTTAGAAAGTTGATCCCCATCGACACTGATGCCAAGCTCCGAAAGTGACTTTGCCACTGCATGCGCGCCGCTGTGCTTCCCTAGAACGATCCTCCTGCGCTGCCCAACCAGCTCTGGAGCCAATGGCTCGTAAGTTGCAGCTTTGGACAGAATGCCATGGACATGTATCCCAGATTCGTGGGCGAAAGCATTCCTCCCAACGATCGGATAGTTTGGAGGGAGGTAAACTCTCGTAAGTCTCTCAACCAAAGATGATGCCTTTGTAAGGCCCCTTACATTGACCTTCGTCGGCACATCGTAAAGAGCTTTCAACCCCATCACAGTCTGCTCCAAGCTCGCATTTCCGGCCCTCTCGCCCAGGCCGTTGACCGTTACATGCACCTGCTGGGCTCCAGCAACGACCCCAGCCAAGGAGTTTGCGACCGCCAGACCGAAGTCGTTGTGGCAATGCACAGATATTGGAACCTTGACGCTCTCCTTAATCCTTGAGATAAGATAATGCATGGCATCCGGAACCATTACGCCAACAGTGTCGGCGATATTGATCCTGTCGGCACCACCCTCCTCAACAGCCCTGCAGACAGATACAACATAATCGAGGGAAGCTCTCGTTGCGTCCTCGCAGGAGAATTCGCACACCAAACCCCTCGACTTTACAAGCTCGACAGATTTGACAGCTACATCCAAAGCTTGCTCTTTGCTCATCTTCAGCTTGTACTTCAGGTGGAGGTCGGAGGTGCCGATGAAGGTATGGATGCAACCAACGCCACACCCGACAGCCGCCTCGATATCTTTTTCGAGCGCCCTTGCCAGACCGCAGATCTCGGCCTTCAGACCTGCGGAAACGATCTCCCTAATCGCTCTCCTCTCGCCCTCTGAAGAGATGGGGAAGCCGGCCTCTATTGTGTCAACTCCAAGTTCGTCTAATTGCAATGCAATTTGCAGCTTGTCTTCGGTCGTCAATGAAATGCCGGGCGTCTGCTCCCCGTCCCTGAGTGTTGTGTCGAAAATCCTCACGTAACTTGGTAGGTTGAACTTCGGCCTAACCTCATTTATCAATTCGCTGACGTGCACTTCCTCCTCCATCTTGTATCCTACTCCCTTTGGCTTGCGAACCTCCTCAAGTATCCCTTGGCAGGTTTGACGAAAGGCTTGAGGGTCTTGAGCCGCCTCGAAATCTCCTCTGCTTCCAATAGCAGGTTGATCTGCCTTCGAGGTATGTCTATCGAAATCATGTCTCCATCCCTAACCGCTGCTATTGGACCACCATCTGCAGCTTCAGGGGAAACATGACCAACACAGATGCCCCTAGTGGCGCCTGAGAACCGTCCATCGGTAACGATTGCAACATCCAGCCCCATGCCCGAGATGGCAGAACTGGGGCCCAACATCTCCCTCATTCCAGGGCCGCCCCTAACTCCCTCATACCTGATAACGACAACCTGACCATTTTCCACCTTTCCAGAAAGTATGGCTGCCAGCGCTTCTTCTTCCGAGTTGAAGGCCTTTGCACTTCCCTCGAAAGCAGTCTTTTCGACAGCCGTCTGCTTCACGACAGCACCATTGGGAGCGAGCGAGCCGCGCAGAACAGCCACACCGCCTTCCGGATGGTAGGCTCTGGCAACTGGCCGTATTACGTCATCGTCTATAACCTCGGCCATCTGCTCGCCTAGCCTCCTTCCAGAAACGGTGATGCAGTTTCTGTCCACCGGAAGTCTGCCCATCAGAGCTGGGATGCCACCAGCCCTATCGAGGTCGAACATTGTGTGGGGACCGCTTGGCCTGAGATTGCAAATGTGAGGAGTTGAGCGGCTAAGCCTGTCGAAAAGGTCGAGATCAAGCTCTATGCCGCACTCTTTCGCCACAGCCTGGAGGTGGAGCACGGTGTTCGTGGAACCTCCTATTGCCATGTCGACCATTATTGCATTCATGAAAGCTGGAAGGGTCATGATCTTGCGAGGGGTTATGTTGCTTTCAAGAAGCTTCATCACCGCCTCTCCGCTAAGTTTCGAAAGCCTGATCTTCTTGGCGGAAACCGCATGGGCCGTTGCGCATCCAGGAAGAGACATTCCAATCGCTTCTGTGACACAAGCCATTGTGTTGGCCGTAAAGGCGCCCGCACATGAACCTGCTCCGGGGCAGCAGTACTCCTCCACAAGCTTCAGTTGCTTCTCCGAAATCTTCCCGCTCTTGTACTCCCCGACAGCCTCGAAGGCGCTGTTGACATCGCAGCCCACGGTTCCGGGCATCATCGGGCCTCCGGTCACTACAACGCTTGGAATATCAAGCCTTGCAGCCGCCATCAGGTGGGCTGGGACGGTCTTGTCGCAGGATGGTATGAGGACGAGGCCATCGAAGCAGTGAGCCTCTGCCATCGTCTCTATGCTGTCAGCTATCAACTCCCTGCTCGGCAGAGAGTACCTCATGCCCGAATGGCCCATCGCAATGCCATCGCAGACCGCTATGGTGTTGAATTCGAAGGGCGTTCCACCAAATTTTCTTACACCAGCTTTTACAGCATCTGCCACAGCTCTGAGGTGGATGTGGCCAGGAACGATTTCGTTCCAGGAGTTTGCTATCCCTATGAAGGGAGAGCCGATCTCCCCGTCGGTAAGGCCGTCCGCCTTCAGCAGGGCTCTGTGGGGCGTCCTCTCAAGACCCTTCTTGACAGCATCGCTCCTCATCATGTTCATTCATTCCTCTTTGCCGTTTTCTCGAACATCTTTCTAATCTCTGCGCCGACCTTTTCTATTGGATGCTCTGAGCCGATCCTTCTAAGCATCTCGAACTTTGGACAACCTATGCTATGTTCCACTATCCACTCGTGAGCGAACGTCCCGTCCTTCACATCTGCCAGTAGCTTCCTCATCCTTTGCCTTACACCCTCGTCTATCAGGTAGCTTCCCCTCGTCCTGCCTCCATACCTTGCAGTTTCTGAGACATGGCTCCACATATTCTCCAATCCTCCTGACCAGATTAGGTCAACGATTAGCTTGAGCTCGTGCAAGCACTCGAAGTATGCAAGCTCGGGCGGGAAGCCATCCTCGACCAGCGTCTCAAAGCCAGCCTTGATCAGCTCCGTGACCCCGCCGCAGAGAACCGCTTGCTCTCCAAATAGGTCTGAGAGTGTTTCTTGGTCGAATGTGCACTCGACTACACCAGCTCTAGTGAAGCCCATCGCCTTTGCCAAAGCCAAGCCCTTCAGCTTCGCCTGCCCTGTATAGTCCTGGTGAACCGCGAGGAGGGCCGGGACGCCGAATCCATCCAGATATGCTTCTCTCAGTTTCGGTCCAGGGCTCTTCGGAGCTACCATTATCACATCGATGTTTTCTGGAGGGCGTATCAGGCCGTAAGTTATGCAGAAGCCGTGGCTGAAGTAAAGTGCATCCCCAGGATCAAGGTTCTTTTCCAAGTGGTCGTAGTAGATCTGCTTCTGAACCATGTCGGGAGCTAGGAGCATGACGATGTCCGCCCTCTTTGCGGCCTCAGGTATTGGCAAGACCTTGAAACCATCCTTCTCCGCCCTTTGCCAAGAGCCACCTCCTTCTCTCAGACCAATAGAAACGTCTAGGCCCGAATCCCTAAGGCAAAGTGCCTGAGCACTTCCCTGGATACCATACCCGATCACGCTTATCCTCTTTCCATCTAAAACTCCGAGGTTTGCATCCTCGTCGTGATAGATCTTTGTTTTTTCACTACTCATCTTTTTTCACCAATATACTCGTAAACTGTGGAGCGCGTCAGAACGCGGAACTTAAACACATTCATAACATAAACTCACCACATTTATGCAGGGGCCGTCGAAAAATTGACGACCCCTAGTTAAGTATGAGGACTAGAAGAAGGCATACAATCTCGAGCCTTTTCGCCATCCAGTCCACGAGTTAGATGGAGATTTGACGCTATTTAAGAATTATCTCTCCCTCAGAAGGAAGTACCTGTATCCATCGAGCAGTGCCTTCTTCGAAGCTTCCAAGATGTTCGTTGAAACTCCAACCGTTGTCCAGCTCTCCCCACCATCTGCAAGGTCGATGAAGACGCGAACCTGTGCTGCAGTCCCCTCCTCTGCATCGATCTCCTTTACCCTGTAACCTGTGAGCCTCACCCTCTCGGCCTGCGGATATACCTCCTTCAGGGCCTTACGGAGCGCGAGATCCAAGGCATTTACAGGACCATTCCCCTGGGAAGCTGTGTGGATAACCTTATCTCCAACCTTCAGCATCACAGTTCCATCGGCCGTGACCTTATCGCCGTCGCAATGCACTATGCTCGTCCAGGCAGCGATGTCGAAAAGGTTACGCTGCTCACCAAGCTTCTCGAGCATAAGGAGGTAGAGGGATGCGTCGGCATTCTCGAACTGGTAGCCCCTCCTCTCATATTCCTTTATGTCCTTCAGTATCTCCCCCACCCTTGGATCGGTCTTTTGCAGCTTGAATCCAAATTCGCTGGCTTTCGATACGATGCTCGCCTTCCCCGATTGCTCCGATACGAATACCACCCTTCTGTTACCAACGAGGGCTGGATCGATGTGCTCATAACTTCTGGTGTTCTTCAACATCGCATCGACATGCACCCCACCCTTGTGAGAGAATGCATACCTCCCAACATATGGCTTGTATGGATCGTCCCTTAGATTCGCAAGTTCGTTGACAAAATTCGAGATCTCGGTCAATCTTTTGAGGTTTGGAAATTTTGCACCCATCTTGAATTTGAGAGCTGGGAGCACAGAGGTCAAGTCGGCGTTTCCAGCCCTCTCGCCCAGGCCGTTGACCGTTACCTGCACGTGCCTTGCGCCTGCATCGACGGCCATCAGCGTGTTGGCAACGGCGCAACCAGAGTCGTTGTGGGCATGTATGCCGATTGGTTTCCTGATTCTCTTCCTTACCTCTCGAACGACCTTAGAGATCTCGAAAGGCAACCTGCCGCCATTCGTGTCGCAAAGCACTATTACGTCCGAGGCTTCCTCAGCTGCCTCAAGAGTTTTCATTGCATATGCTTTGTCGGCTGCGTAGCCATCGAAGAAATGCTCAGCATCGTATATTACGGTTGCACCCTCACGCTTTAGAAATTTGACCGATTCCCTTATCAATCTCAGGTTCTCGGAAGGCGTAGTTTTGAGGACGTCCTTGACGTGCAGCCCCCAGGACTTGCCGAAGATAGCAACGACGTCCGTAACCTCGAGGAGCATTGAAAGATTTCGATCCTCCTCAGGATCCATTCCGACCTTCATTGTGCTTCCAAAAGCCGATACCTTTGCTCTCAGCTTTAGGCTGCGGACTTCCTTGAAGAATTCCAAATCCTTCGGGTTAGAGCTTGGCCAACCACCCTCGATGTAATCTACGAGGCCATCAAGCTTCTTTGCTATCTTCAGCTTGTCGCTCAGTGAGAAAGCGACGCCCGTTGTCTGTGCGCCGTCACGCAGGGTTGTGTCGTAAACCTCAACACGTCCTATGCCCATAGCATTTGCACCTACGATAGTGAAGAGACGATCCTGTCTTAGATCAGGAAGGTAGTTTGCAACTGTGCCGCTCTTGGCGCCTCCATGGAAAGGAAGCTCAGAAGTTTCGCTAATAAAGCTTCCGGGATTCTGGATATTGTTGGTTTGGAATCTGCATCTTGGAAAACCAAACAGAACTCTTTTCTAACCACCTTCAGATCGTTGTGCCGAACAGCTTTGACCGAGGACCGGGCCATCATAACGCCTTGGCAGGTTGCTGGCAAGATCGATTACGAAAAGCTAATCGAGCAATTCGGTACAGAGCCCATAACGGAGGAGCTGTTGGAGAGGTTCAAACACATGACGGGGGAACTGCACCTGCAGCTCAGAAGGAGGATCTTCTTCTCGCACAGGGACCTTAACTGGATACTTGATGTGCACGAGAGGGGGGAAAGATTCGTCCTCTACACGGGCAGGGGGCCATCAGGCCCAACGACAATAGGGCACATGGTTCCGTGGATATTCACAAAGTATTTGCAGGACAGGTTCGATACGAAGCTCTACTTCCAGCTGACAGATGATGAGAAGAGCCTCTGGCCACCACCTGGGATGAGCCTGGACGAGACGAAGTTCTGGACACGTGAGAATGCGCTCGACATTATTGCGACGGGCTTCAAGAAGGGAAAGACGCTGCTTTTGGCCGACACGCTGTGCGCCAAGACACTGTATGGCTTGGCGGTCGAGGTGGCAAAACACGTAACATATTCTACGGTCAAAGCTATCTTCGGGTTTGAGGACAGCGCGAACATTGGCATCATATTCTTCCCGGCGATGCAGGCTGTGCCAGCATTCCTGGAGTCGCGCCTTGTTGGAAAAAATGTGCCCTGCCTTATTCCAGCAGCTATTGACCAAGACCCGTACTGGAGGATGACGAGGGACATTGCGCCAAAGCTCGGTTTCTTCAAGCCTGCGCAGATCCATTCGAAGTTCCTCCCAGGGCTCTTGGCAGGGGGGAAGATGTCGGCATCTGTTCCCGAGTCGGCGATCTTCACGACAGATGGAGAGAAGGCAGCCAGAAGAAAGATCATGAATGCGTTCACAGGGGGAAGAGCTACAGTGGAGGAGCAGAGGAAGCTTGGTGGTGATCCTGAGGCCTGCCCGATCTTTCAGTACGAGTACTTCCTTTTCGAACCTGAAGACTCGAAGGTTGAGGATGTCAGGCAGAGGTGCTTGAAGGGGGAGCTGCTTTGCGGAGAGCACAAGGAGATGCTAGCTTGCAAGGTTGTGGACTTCCTTAGGTCCCACCAGGAAAGGAGGGAGAAGGCTAAAGAGATGCTTGAAGAATTCATGGTCACAGATGAGTACTTTGGCAAAAAGCCTTAGTTTTTCCAGTCCAGCAAACTTATCTTACCTTGCTTCCAATATCGATGTCCTCTTCTGGCCTCAGCAGAACGACCTTGCCTTTTCCGTCGTCAGCAGCCAGTATCATGCAGTTCGACTCTACGCCCCTGAGCCTCGCGGGCTTTAGGTTGACGACGAAAGCAAATTTCTTGCCAACAAGCTGCTCTGGCTTGTACCACTTCGCGAGACCCGCTACAGCCTGCCTCACTTCTCCCCCTAGATCGACTGCCATCTTGATCAGGTTCTCAGTTCCCTCAACCCTTGAGGCGCTTGTTACTAGGCCGATCCTCATGTCCAGCCTTTGAAACTCTTGGAAACTCACGATCGACATGCTGTCAGCCTGCTTTTGCAGAACCTATAAGCTTCTCGGACAACTCGAGTTCTAGAGCTGTTGCCGGCTCGCTCAGGCCGAACGCTTCTAGTACGATCGGGTGGATTTCTCCGATGATGCCCACCTCCTCTTTGCCCACGAATACCCTTCCACACCTTCCGTCTATGAAACTTGGATGGGAGGCCTCCTCCAGGCCATATGGGCAGGACAGGTTGAGAAGTAGAGACTGCAATACAGACTTCATCTCGTTGAAATTGGCATTTGGGCCGATCGAGGCGCAAGCCATCTTCAAAACATCCCTGCTTCCGTTCATCATGCGCCTGTCGGGGAGAACACAGTAACCCACCTCAAATACCCTCTGTGGATAACTCACGTGAGTATTGTGACCCAAGAAGGTCATCAAACTCGGAAGGAGCCAGCTCCTCAGGCAGTTGAACGTCGCTATCCTGGGATTCGCGACCTCGATAACATCCTGCACGCCGAGGTTCATCTTGGAGAAGAGTTCATCCTTGTTCGTCAAAACATATGTCAAAATCTCCTGGAAGCCGAAGCCGACCATAAGCTCCCTTACCAAGTCCTTGAACTTCTCCAGAGGATCGATAGCGCCGATTGTGACAATAGAGGGCCACCTTGGAAGCATTGAGTTAACGCCATAAGATATGGCAACATCCTCCATGACATCAACAGGGTGCATCACATCGATCCTGTAGAAGGGCACCTCAACTAAAATTGAAGCACGGCCGACCTTGAGGATGCGAAATCCCGCCCTCTTGAGAAGCTTAGCAACCTCCTTGCAGCTGAGCGAAAGGCCCAGGAGGCCATTTGTCTCATCGAGCGAGATCTCGATCTTACTTGGCTTCAGTATGGGGGTTACAACGTTCCTCCGTTCCCCGTACGGGTATTTTACGCGGACCGAATAGACCCTCCCGCCCCTTTCAGCCAATGAGAGTGTAACGATGTTAAGCGTGTTCGAGACCGTTTCGTGAGAGGTGCCTGTGACCTCGACCAATATGTTCTTGGTATCCTCAGTTATCCTACCGAGGTCGTTTGAGTTTATGATGGGTGGAAAAGAAAGGATGTTCCGCCTCGAGTCGTAGAGGAGAGGCCAAACTGGATGCTGCCTGACCAACTCTCCATACTCCAAGCCCTTTGGGTGCCGCTCCAGTATCTCGCCCATTGTCATTTTTTCGGTGAAGCCAAGGGGGATGAAGCTTGACTCGTCCGGCCTTGAAACCCCATAGGTAAGAGGGGGACTTATGAGATCATAGTCGTAAAGGCCAATCGATGTGCGCCTCCTTTTCCTCCCATATGTCTCATCGAGCTTTTCCTGAAGCTGCATCAAGCCCCTTATGGTATTGTCGGTAAGCTTTACGCCCTTCACAACCGAGCAGCATATGAAAGGTCTTATGTTCCTGAGCCTACGGTCCACATTCACTGTTGTTCCCGAACTTCCGGAGATCACATAACCGCTCCCTCTCCCAATTCCAAGGAAGTTTCGGAGGTTCATGGCCATTCCCTCGACGCTCCAGAGGTCGGGCCTGTTTCCATCCCTCAGCTCGACCCTTAGGCTCTCGATCGAACCTGGCTCCGCGGGCTCTGCTCCAGCCTTGATGAATGAAAGCACCTCGTTCAGTTTATCCAGTTCCCTCGGAAGTTTCACTCCAACAAGAGATTCGAGGTCGCTCAAGCTTATGTCGATCGTTGGCACTCTAGATCAGCTCCTCCCGTCTTAAGTAATCCAGATCCTGTGTGAAGAGAGTCCTTATGTCGTCTATCTTAGCCTTCATCATGTACAGCCTGTCAGCACCCAATCCCCAAGCCAAAACCGGGACATCGATTCCGAGGGGTTTTGTAAGCTCAGGCCTGAAGATACCAGAGCCACCGAACTCAACCCAGCCATATCCTTCCTTGTAGGCATTGAGCTCGATGCTTGGCTCTGTGAATGGAAAGTAGTCTGGTACGAACCTCAGCTTCGTGGCACCTGCTATCTCTACGGCGAAAGTGGCTAGGACTCCAAGCAGGTCCTGGAGGCCCAAGCCCTCTCCAAGAATTATGCCCTCGACCTGGTTGAACTCTGTCAGATGGGTCCTGTCGAGCACATCAGGCCTGAAGCACCTTGCAACAGAATAGTACTTGCCAGGTATCTCGAGATCTTTGCTCAGCAACATCCTGGCGCTCACGGCCGTAGCATGGCTGCGCAGGAGGAGGCGCTTCGCCTCGCTTAAAGAGTAGGAGTAACGCCAACCCCTCGATCCTGTTCTCCAACCATTCTCATGCGTCCTCCTTACCCTATCCAGGATGTCAGGCAGCTCTATCTCGCCAATAGCAGGTTCCTTCACATAGTAAACATCGTGTATCTCGCGTGCTGGATGGTCCTGGGGCATGTATAGTGCGTCGCAGTTGTAGAAGGCCAATTCGACGAGAGGGCCGCGCATCTCCTTGAATCCAAGACCGATGAGCCTCTGCTTCAGGTCGTCGAGGAAGCGCAGATACGGCTGCTTCTTTCCGGGCCAAGTTGGAGCTACTGAAGCCTGGATGTCATACCTCCGGAGCTTTGCCTTCCTCCAAGAGCCCGTTGCAAGCAGATCGTGGGTGAGAGATGAGATGCCCTCCTCCGATACGATTCCGCTTGAAAGAGCGCGCCTCCCCAGATCTGTCAGTATGAGGTGCCTCTCGGTCTCTTCCTCTACTACAGCCAAATTCCGCTTCGTTAGGACATCCAAAAAATTGGCCAATGTGCCGAGTTCTTCGACATAGACAGACCCCTCCTTTCCAAGCAGTCGGATGAGTTCCTCATCTGGACCCTCGGCCGGTTGCAATTGCTCAACTTCGAGGATCGAATCGCTTCCCTCTTTCCTGACCCTTACCCAATTCTTTTTTCTCAACCACCCCAACGCTATAGGCACCATCGAGGCTTGAATTGAGGTTATTGAGGGCACATCTATTGCACGGACCCTCCCGCCCGCCCTGATCAGGTCACCCAACAACCTCCTTTCGGGAAGACCGTTCTGGACATATGACTCGCCTTCCGAAGTTAGTCTTGCAATCGATCTCTTCACCTCCTTGACCTCTACAAGGCCGCGCTCGGAGAGCAACAGGGAGCTCCTCGTCACAGCTGCGATATCAAGTCCAGTGGATGAAACGATGCCTTTCACAGATTGTTTTCCACCAAATTTTTCGAGAGCAAGCAGTATCTTCCTGTCATTCTCAAACAAGGCAATCATCTTCGAAGATCCCACCAAGCTTTAGGGCCGATCATTGTTGAAAGACAGTGGGCATTGGAGGTGCATATCTCTTCTTCGCAACGTCCCCATTCTAAGAACTGAATTGGCGGTACATCGCCGACCTGCAAGCCGGTTTTGGCCAAGCCTTTGGGGATCGGTGCTTACTGAAGCTTGGGATGGGAGTTCCCGTGCACAGTTAAATATGCGGACTGAAAATTCGAATGCAGGCGACTCTGTCGCCCACCGCGGAAAAATCCACCAACAAGGCGGATCCGACCGAGCAGGGAGGAATCCCGTCGATGAGGAAGGAGATACCCAGTGGTGGGACACGCGGTGCCAATTAAGTGAGGCGACATAAAGCTGGCTGGGAGCTTGTTCCTACGATCGGTTAAAATGGAGCCCCTTGGACCTCCAAAGGCACAGAATACGGTTCATAGGAGAGGGCGTTCAGCACTGGTTATGCAAAAAGCCTGCAAGTTGATGCCCTCTGGATGCGAACTGCAAAGAATTTATAGCCCGAGCCCCTTACAAAAAGTCGCCGGGATCTCCCAGCTTGGTAGGGAGCAGGCCTGCTAATGGCCTGGCAGTCAGTCTGTGACACTCCGTGTCGCGCGGGTAACGCGTGGAGCGTTCGCGAATTCAAGCTGCGGGTTAAGGCCGCGGGCACAGACCGCTAAGTTAAGTTGGGGCGTGGAAATCCCGCTCCCGGCGCCTCTTAAAGCTACATCTTTGCCATGCTCTTGTCATTCTCCACGATTCGTTTTTATAGTAAACGTTGCATTCTGATGCTTGCGGCGATCAATTGTGGAAAATGAAGGAAGGAAGCGCATAAGCAGCGTCATCGACATCGCCTCGTTCGGGATTCTCCTAATTATCTTGGGGTTCGTTTGGTCCCAGAACTCCAACCTGCCTTCTAGGACGATCGATTTCTTCAGAAGCATATCGAGATACCGCAACTTTCCACCTTACGCAGCCTTTCCTGATGTTTATGATGCCTTCGTCCTGTTCGTTTACATGCTCGCCGCTTGGAGCTTCCTGCTTGCAGCGATCAAGATACCGCTAGGGCTTGGTGTCTCGAGCGCGCTGAGTTCTGCACTGGGAGGCGTGTTCCTTTTGGCACTTGGACATTTTTCCAAAGAATACTGCTCGGGTTCCCTTAGCGCTGCAAGCGCAATAGGGCTTCTACTCATTTTACTTGGTATTTTTGTTATCGTCAGCGGGCTTGCAAGCGAAGCTTGGAGGCGCAAGGCGCGTTGATAAATTGCCAGGAGTCGTAAGATTTGGCTATCTGGATGGGGTGCTCAGGTTGGTCATACGAGGAGTGGGTTGGACCGCTCTATCCTGAAAGGGAAAAGAAGTTCAGTTACTACAGCCGGATCTTCAATGCAGTTGAGATAGATTCAACTTTCTACAGGTACCCAACGGAAGGTATGATACTTGGGCTCGCCAGAAGCTCCACAAAGGACTTTTTATTCACTGCAAAATTCCCGAAGCTCATCACGCATGATTTGAAGCTTGAGCCAGGAAGCAAACTCTGGAAAGGGACGGAAAGGTTCATTCAGCTGATGCGGCCCCTGAATACTGCCAGGAAGATAGGCGCGCTCCTTCTCCAGCTTCCTCCGCAATTCAAGTTCGACAAATTTGAGAAGCTCGCAGCCTTCCTCGAGATGTTGCCTACGGACATCAGGTATGCTGTCGAATTCAGGCACCCATCGTGGCTTAGGGAGGAGACGTGGGCGCTCCTCAGGAAGCATGACGTTGCATATACCATAGTCGACGAACCACTCCTGCCCCCAGACATACACATCACGGCCGATTTCGCATATGTGAGGTGGCATGGACATGGAAGTGCTCCATGGTTCAATTACAGGTACACGGACGAGCAGCTGAAGGAATGGGTTCCAAAGCTCAAAGAGGTTCAGAAGAAGACGAAGGAAACATATGGGATGTTCAACAACCACTTTCATGGTTATGCTCCTGAGAACTGCTTAAAGATCATGGAGATGCTGGGCATCGCAACTCCACAGCAGGTTGCTGTTAGGAGGAAGATTACGGAGTACATCGATGGAACTCAGAAGGTGGGACAGACGAAGCCGAAGATAGAGTCCAGTGTTGGAGATGCGCATCCCAGGGCTGAGCTGGACAGGCTTCTCATGGCGCTTATAGATCCAACGAGACTGAAGAGGGCAAGGGATATCCCAACTGAGGAGATAACGCTCGACGAGGTTACAAACTCGATCGTCAGAGGCCATGTGAAGAACTATATGATTTTAATCGATAGCAATGCGAGGTCGATCGAACATGATTGTGATGATTGGATCAAGGGCTTAGGGGAGAAGAGGATGTGCAAACATCTTGGGGCATTATTCCTAGCCTTGCCCAGTGAAAGCGCCCAAAGGATTCTTCAGCAATTGAACTTTGAGAGGAACAAATGGAGCTTTAAGGTGGCCAAGAAGCTCAAGGAGATATGATGAGGCGCGCGCCGTGACTATTTTTTCGCCTGGAGCTTTACGGCACAACCACATATCCCTTACCAATAAAAGGCGATTGGATAAAGTGTTGTGTAAGGGATGAAGTTTACTGCTGTAAGAGAAGGATTGAAGCCTGCTTAAGGAATTCTAGCATTGACGAGGAAAGCAAGCAGAAGATCCTTGATTTTTACCGAGAACGCCTCGTTAGAGGTTACAGTAAAGCTAGAATAATCAAGTATTTAGTAACCTTGGAAAGGATTGCTAGAGATTAAGCCTCTTACTCAGGGGCTGAAGGGTGGAACAAAACAAGTCAAGTCTTAATTGCTGGAGAATACATCACTGTTGGCGGCGACATAATAATAGCCCTAAACGGAACAAGAATAACAAACATAGACGCTCTCTCAGCCTACCTTGAAGAAAACACTTCGCCAGGACAAACAATAATAAGAGAAAATCAAACGATGAGTGTTGCGGTAACGCTGGGAACACAATCATAAACATGAAACGAAAGGATAAAAAGGCTGGAAGCAAAAAAATAACAACATGGGGAAGTTGATGAAAATAAAATTTTTGGGTGCAACGCGTCAAGTGACAGGATCAAGCTACTTTCTGGAAGCTGGTGGATTGAAGATTCTTGTCGATTGCGGAATGTTTCAGGAGCGTGACTATTCCTACAGAAACTGGAGGGGCTTCCCCATTCCTGCAGACCAGATCCAGCATCTCCTCCTCACCCATGTTCACTTAGACCACTCTGGGCTTATTCCAAAGCTTGTCAAGGAAGGGTTTGCCGGAGACATCCTGCTGACCCCTGCATCCAAAGAGCTGTTTCCGATCGTGATTTTGGATTCTGCTCGAATGCAGGAGGAAGATGCCGCGTTCAAGAAAAACGCCATGATAAAGAAGGCCGAAAGGGACCTTACCCAGAAATCCCCTTGTATACAGTTCAGGATGCCGAGAAGTGTTTTCATCTACTAAAAGACGTTGCCTACGAAGACTATCTCCCGT
>Ga0123519_10006366_pt1 | contig 18580 bp, 19 predicted proteins | sample YelNatPaOPRAMG02_FD_87396 | JGI IMG/M metagenome (GOLD analysis project Ga0123519, IMG submission 87396) | Hot spring microbial communities from Yellowstone National Park - Yellowstone National Park OP-RAMG-02 (version 2) | ecosystem: Environmental > Aquatic > Thermal springs > Hot (42-90C) ... | reverse complement strand
TCATTTTTTTATCACAAGCCAGGTCGCCTAAACTCAGACCCAGGGAGGCAAAAAAAAGATGGGCACAACCGTCAATCCATTCGTAATAGCGGGGGTAAAAGACAATGCCTAAGGCATCGAGATCGCCCCACATGATTTTCCGCTCCAGAATATACTGTTTCACCTATCCTACCCCTTTTTTGGTCAAGGATAGGAAAAAGGTCTCAACTTTGTCAAGGAACTTGTAGATGGCACCCCGGGTAAGAATCGGCACATCCGGTTGGAACTATCCCCACTGGCAGAAGGTCTTCTTTCCCGCAGACCTCGCCAGAACGAAATGGCTTGACTACTTGGGGAAGGTATTTGACACCGTGGAAGTGAATGCCACCTTTTACCGCTCCATGCGTCCCTCCACTTTTGCAAAGTGGTACCGAGAGACACCGCAAGGGTTTGTCTGGGCCGTAAAGGCCAACCGGTTTATTACCCATATCAGGCGCCTGGAGGAGGTTTCCGAACCGCTCCAAAATTTTCTCGCGAGTCTCGCACCCCTTAAGGAAAAATTGGGCCCCGTGCTCTTTCAGTTGCCCCCTTCCCTGTCTTTTTCCCCCAAGGTTGCCTCCTCCTTCTTTGCCCTTCTTCCCTCCGGACGTTTTGCCCTGGAAGCGAGGAACGAAAGCTGGCTCTCCGAGGAGGCTCTATGTTTACTTAAAGAATACCAGATCGCCTGGTGTATCTCCGATACAGCAGGGCGATTTCCTTATCGCGAGGCTGTTACGACCGATTTTATCTACATCCGTTTACACGGCTCCCAGAGGCTCTATACCTCCTCCTATACCGATGAAGAACTATCTGCCTGGGCGAGAAAAATTTTGGCCTGGAATCTGGACACTTACGTCTATTTCGATAACGACTTTGCCGGTTATGCCCCCATTAATGCCCTTAGGCTTAAGGAACTACTGAAATTGACAAACGAGGCAAAGGATGGTAGCAAATAAAAAAAATAGAGGATCAACGATGGAAGAGATAGAATTAACGGAAGATTTGAAAAAGTGCGTGGAATTTCACGGTCATCTCTGTCCCGGTCTCACCTACGGTTACCTCGTGGCCTGTGAGGCAAGAAGGCTTCTTTCCCTGACCCGTTCCCAGGACGAAGAAGTGGTCGCTTTTCCGGAAAACGATTCCTGCGCTATCGATGCCCTTCAGGTAATTTTGGGCACTACAGCAGGGAAAGGTAATTTGATTTTACGGGATTACGGAAAGAACGCCTATACGATTTACAGTCGAACCCAGGGAAGGGCCTTTAGATTTACCCGAAAAACAGAGTACCGCTACGAAGGGGAAGACAGAGAAACTTACGCCGCCCTCGATAAAAAGGTCGCCGATAAAAGGGCCACGGAAGAAGAAAAGAGACGCCTGCAGATGATGAAGGTGCGGGACCTCCTGAAAAAGAATTTCTCCGCCCTTTTCGAAACCCAAGAGGTAGAGCCACCGAAACAACCCTATGCTCCACTGGCACCCTCCGTTGCCTGTTCCCTCTGCGGCGAAATGACCATGTCCACCAAGTTGTTAGAGGTGGATAAAGGCGTACGTTACTGCATTCCCTGTGCCCAGAAGAAAGGGATTCCCATCTCCTTCAGGCGGCCACAATAATGGTAGGGAACCTTTTGGATAACTTTACCCTCCACCTGGCCCAGGCTTCACCGTTCGCCTTTTTAGCCGCCTATTTGGGAGGGGTACTGATCAGCTTTACCTCCTGCGTCTATCCCGTGCTTCCCCTTACGGTTGCCTTCGTGGGCGCCCGCAGTGCCGGCTCGCAGGCTAAGGGATTTTTTCTTTCCCTGCTTTACGTTTTGGGCCTTTCCGTTACCTATACGGCCTTAGGGGGAATGGCTGCCTTCTCGGGACGTCTCTTTGGTCAAATCCAGGCAAGTCCCATAAGCAATCTCCTTTTAGGAAATCTCTGCCTTTTTATGGGGCTCTCCCTGATGGGTGTATTTTCCTTCCCTTTTAAAGTTCCCCGTTTCCTTTCTCGTCTTGAACCGCTGGGTAAGCGGAAAGATGGACTTGCCAGTTTTGTTGTCGGTATGGCTTCGGGGTTGGTCGTCGGGCCCTGCACGGCGCCCGTGCTCGCTACCCTCCTTGCCTATGTGGCTACCCGGCAAAATGTACTCTTCGGTATGGGCCTGTTGTTTGTTTTCGCCTTCGGAATGGGAACGCTGCTCATCGCCCTGGGAACCTTTGCAGGGTTGCTTGCGGCCCTCCCCAAAGGGGGGAAATGGCTCTCTTACGTTAATTACCTATTCGGTTTGATACTTGTCTTTATGGCTGAGTATTTTCTCGTCAAGGCAGGCATGCTTTGGATTTAGGAGAAGAAAAACGATGAAAAAGACAATCTTTACCTTTCTTTTAGTTCTTACGTTTTTTATGGCTCGCCCTACCTTTGGTCTCCCCCCCTTCGGCGCCTTAGTAGAAAAGGCACCCGATTTCACCTTAAACGACCTCCAGGGTAAACCCTTTAAGTTGAGTGAACAGAGAGGGAAACCGGTGCTTATCGTTTTTGGTACGACCTGGTGCCCTTACTGTCGCGATGAAATCCCCCGGCTAAAAAATATTTTCCAAACCTACGGGAAAAAGGGACTTGTCCTCATCAACATCGACATTCAGGAACCCAGGGATAAGGTAAAACGTTTCGCCGAAAAGCACCGTCTCCCTTATCGGGTACTGCTCGATGAACGGGCCGAGGTGGCCAAAAAATACGGCATTCAGGGGGTACCGACCTTTGTTTTAATTGACGTAAACGGTTTGATCGTTTGCCAGCAATGCATAAGTATCGAACCTTTGATCGAGAAGACACTGAAAATGAAATAACCATGTGGCGCAATCAAACAGTTTCCCAGGCAGAGCTCATCGGTCGGGTTTAACAACTACAAAAACGACTGGCTCAAGAAGATATATCGGGCGCTATAATTCTCCAGAATGTGGACCTTTTTTATTTTACCGGTACGATGCAAAAGGGGATTCTCCTCGTCCCCGCTCGGGGAGAGCCGCTTTTCTTTGTGGAAAAGGGTACCATACGGGCCCAGAGAGAAAGCCCCTACCCCGTCCTTCCCCTAAGCAGAGGTTCTTTGGCCATCAAAGAATTATTGCGGATGGCAAATATCACCACTGGCAGGTGGGGCATGGAGCTCGATTGCCTCCCCTATAATCTCTATGCCCGGTGGAGAAATGAACTCAAAGGGGAAATCGTGGATGTATCGCCTATCATCAAGCGCCTGCGGATGATAAAAAGTAATTTTGAACTAAACGCCATCAGGGAATCAGGCCGGATTGTCGCGCACGTCTTCCGTCGGGCGAAGGATATCATAGAAGAAGGAATGACGGAGTTGGAAGTAGCGGCCCTTCTCGAGTATGAGGGGAGAAAAAAGGGACATCAGGGGGCTCTAAGGATCCGGGGTTTCAATCAGGAAATGGACAACATCTGTGTAACCCAGGGTCTGTCCGGAACCTACCCCAGTTTCACCGAGGCACCCATTTTCGGGATAGGGCTTTTTCCTGCCTTTCCCCACGGGGCCTCTTGGAATAGAATAAAAAAACATCTCCCCATCGTCATCGATTATGGGGGAGGATACGAGGGCTACACCACCGACGAAACGAGGGTCTATGTGATAGACAAAATGGACGAGACCTTCAAAAGGCCCTACGAAATTGCCCGTGAGATTATAGAGGATACCGCCTCTTTTGCCAAAGAGGGCACGCCAGTACGGGAGCTTTACTCCCGCGCCGCAAAAAAAGTGGAAAAAGAAAGGCTTGCCGATTATTTTATGGGCTACGGGGAGGGAAAGGTATCCTTCCTGGGCCACGGCATAGGCCTGGAGATAGACGAGCTTCCTGTGATTACCGAAAAAAACAACGAAGTCCTCCAGGAAGGGATGGTATTCGCCTTTGAACCCAAGTTCGTCATCCCCGAAAAAGGGGTGGTAGGGATAGAGGTGGACTTCATCGTCCGTAAAGGGGGATTGGAACGGGTAACGGAAATCCCCATCGATATCATTTACCTCTGAGGAAAACTTTTCCTTGACAAATGGTTGATTATTTCATAGTTAAGCTATTCCAATTTTTAGTTTTGGTGGTCCCATGAAAACGATTAGCGCGAAGAAGGAAACGGTCACAAGAAAATGGATCTTAATTGATGCCCAGGGCAAGGTTTTAGGCCGGGTAGCTGCCCTTGTAGCTCATATTTTGAGGGGCAAACACAAGCCCATCTATACGCCTCACGTAGATACGGGGGATTTTGTCGTCGTGGTAAATGCGGACAAAATCGTGCTTACAGGCAAAAAACTCACGGATAAGATTTATTATTCCTACTCCGGTTACCCCGGCGGGTTAAAAGAAACCCCCGCCGGAAAATTACTTGCGGAAAAACCGGAAGAGCTTTTCCGCATGGCCGTAAAGGGTATGCTCCCCAAGAATAGCTTAGGTAAAGCAATGCTCAAGAAACTAAAGGTCTACAGGGGAAACTCCCATCCCCATGAAGCCCAACGGCCACAAATTATGAGTATTTGACGGAGAAGAAAATGGCGGAAAGATATTACTATGCAACGGGAAAGAGGAAGTGTGCCGTAGCCCGTGTTTTCATGAAAGAGGGGACCGGCAATATCATCGTCAACAAACGCAACTTTGACGATTATTTCACCCGGGAGACGGTAAGGACCATCATTACCCAGCCTCTTGAAGTGACGGGAAATAAAGATAAATTCGATTTCTATATAAATGTCACCGGCGGTGGCATATCCGGTCAGGCAGGTGCCGTTAGACACGGTCTCGCGAAGGCACTTCTCGAATACAATCAGGAACTTCGTCCTGTCCTAAAGAAGATGGGTTTTCTCACCCGGGATCCCCGGGTCAAGGAACGAAAAAAATACGGACAGCCGGGGGCAAGGAAGCGCTTCCAGTTCTCCAAACGTTAAAAAAAGAGGCTCAAAAAGCCTCTTTTTCATTACGGGACAGAAATCATGGTGAAGGTAGGCATCTACGGTGCCAGTGGCTATACGGGGCAGGAGTTACTCCGTCTTCTTTTGCGCCATCCTGTAGTGGAACTTACGGTCGTCACCTCAAGGCGCTATGCGGATACTCCCGTTGCCTCCCTTTTCCCCCATTTCCACGGTCTTACCCCACTTGCATTCCAAAATCTCACACCGGAAGAGATGGCCTCACTTTGTGAGGTGGTTTTCCTTGCCCTACCCCATGGGGTCTCCATGGAAGTGGTCCCTTCCTTTCTCACCTTAGGGAAGAGGGTAATCGATTTAAGCGCCGACTTCCGCCTGCAGGACATCGACACCTTCCATAAATGGTACGGTAAACACCTGGCCCCTGCCTATCTTACCCAGGCCGTCTATGGTCTGCCCGAACTTTACCGAGAGAAGATAAGAGAATGTACCCTCGTGGCCAATCCCGGCTGCTATCCCACCTCGGCCATCCTTGCTCTGGCACCGCTCATTACGGAAAGTAACCTCATTGATTCAAATTCCATCATCATCGATGCCAAATCAGGCGTAAGTGGCGCCGGGCGGGAACCCAAGGTTTCCTCCCTCTTCTGCGAGGTCGCCGAGGGGTTCAAGGCATACAACGTGGGAAAGCACCGTCATACACCGGAGATTGAGCAGGAACTTTCCCGTCTTTCCGGGTTACCTATCAAGGTTACCTTTACACCCCACCTTCTCCCTGTAAATCGGGGAATTCTCAGCACCGTCTACGTAACACCAAAAAAAGAGCTTTTCTCCCGTAACCTCCAAGAACTCTACGAGGATTTTTATCGCGGGGAGAAATTTGTGAAGGTTTTGGATGAAGGTTTCTTCCCCAACATCTCCGCGGTAAGGGGTACCAATTTCTGTCACCTAAGCGTAACTTTAGAGGAGAGGAGCGGCCGTATTATTATCTTTTCGGCCATCGACAACTTAATGAAGGGTGCCGCGGGACAAGCCGTTCAGAACATGAATATAATGCTGGGTCTGCCTGAAGAGACGGGACTCAATTTCATCCCGGCCTTCCCGTAGATGGAAGAAAAGGTCATGATTATCCTTTACAATACCCTAACCCGGCAAAAGGAAACCTTTCGGCCCCTCATTGAGGGTAAGGTGGGGATTTACGTCTGTGGTATCACCGCCTATGACCTCTGCCACATAGGCCACGCCCGCTCGGCCATCGTTTTTGATGTGATTGTTCGGTATCTACGCTTTCGCGGTTATGAGGTCACCTATGTCAAGAACTTCACCGATATAGACGACAAAATCATCAAGCGAGCTCAGGCCGAAGGAAAGGACGTAGCAACCCTTGCGGAGCACTTTATTGCAGAGCACGACCGGGACATGGAAGCCTTAGGCGTGCTTACCCCTGACCATACACCACGGGCCACGGCACATATCAGCGATATGGTTGCCCTCATCGAGAAGCTTCTTGCCCGAGGTATGGCTTACACCATCGATGGTGATGTCTTTTTTTCGGTGGAAAAATTCCCTACCTACGGGAAGCTTTCGGGTAGGACACTGGCGGACATGCTGGCCGGCGCCCGGGTTGAAGTAAACGAACGGAAGAAAAATCCCCTGGACTTTGCCCTCTGGAAGAGTAGCAAGGAGGGCGAACCATGGTGGGAGAGTCCCTGGGGCAGGGGGCGTCCGGGATGGCATATCGAATGCTCCGTGATGAGTCAAAAATACCTCGGCGAAACCTTCGACATCCACGGTGGTGGTGAGGATCTAATATTCCCCCACCACGAAAACGAAATTGCCCAAGCCCAAGGCGCCACCGGCAAGCCTCTGGCTAACTACTGGCTCCACAACGGTTTTATCCGGGTAAACAGTGAAAAGATGTCCAAATCCTTAGGCAATTTCTTTACCATCAGGGACCTCCTGAAACATTTTCACCCCGAGGTGCTTAGACTCTTCATCCTCCAGACCCACTACCGCAGTCCCATCGATTTTACCGAAACATCTCTCCGGGAAGCAAGACAAGCTTTAAACCGCCTCTACGGAGCCGCTGCTCTTCTCGAAGAAATATCACCGCCCATGCATATCCTCCCACCCTCCCCGCTTCCCCCAAAGGAGGCGGAGGTACTGGAAAGGCTTACAGAAAGCAAGGACGAATTTCTCGCCGCTATGGACGACGACATAAACACGGCCCGGTCTCTGGCCTCTCTCTTCGATATGGCAAGGACCATCAATGCTTACCTATCAGGTAGGCCCACCGTAAAGGAAAGGGCAACCCTCTATACCTTAGGACAAGCAGAGAAGTACCTTAAGGAACTGGGAGGGGTACTTGGTCTCCTAAAAGAATCACCGAGAAGCTATTTTGCCGCCGACCGCAAAAGGGAAGTGGCAAAACGGGGTCTTAATGAAAAAGATATAGAACGATTGATCGCCGAAAGGACCGAAGCCAGAAAACAAAAGGATTGGACGAAAGCCGATGAAATCAGAACCCACCTTCGCAAGATGGGCATAGAAATTAAAGACACCCCCGCAGGAACTACCTGGGAGGTGTCTTAACCTCTGGATTTACTGCTGCAGCGCCTGCCTGATGAGCGGGATAAAAATCCCTTCGTAGAGGGTGCTGCGGGTACCCACAATAAAGGCAAGATAAATGGCTGCCGTCATCCCTCCCGCGCAAAGCACAGACAAGGCCCAGCTTTCCTTATTGGCCCGCATGTAGGAGAGAACAAAGATGGGAATCGCATAGAGAAAACCCACAGCGAAGATCAAAGCCAAAAAAAACAAAATCCACAGAATGATACGGATGAAACGTTTTCGCCTCACTACAGGGTCGATCTTTTCCTTCTTACTCTTATGCCCGCCTTCGGCCGTAGCGTTTTCTTCCTCTTTCGTTCTCAGTTCCACGTAAAAACGATAAACAGCAAAGATAAAACAGGGGATACTCACCACCAAAGGAATGAGGCGGGCCTTGTAACTGTAACCGAGGGAAGTAACAATTATTACCAAAAAGAAGAGCACCCAGAAAAGGCTGAAATAGTGTCTATTTTGTAATTTCATCTTCCTTCCTCCGCCAACTTTTTCTTCATGTGCTCTTTATAGGCGGGATACAAAACGGTGCCCAAAGTGATTACCAAAATGATGAAGGCGATGGGACGAAAGATAAACTTAAGTCCGTAGAGATTAAGAGAGATATGGAGAGCATTTTCGGCAATCTTCCCCAGCACGATGCCCAAAATGAGGGGACCACGGGCATAATCAAACCTCTTCATCCCGTAACCGATGAGACCAAAAATGGCCGTGATAATGATATCACTGATACGGGAAGTGGTAAGGTAACTGCCCAAGATACCGCACACGAGGATGAAGGGAATCATCACTGAAGTGCGGAGAAAGGTAATCTTCGAGAGGGGTCCTGCAAAGGGCAAACAGAGGATGACGGCAATGATGTTGGCGATGACCAGAATCCACACCATGCTGAAAACAAGGTTAAGGTTCTGGGTAAACATCTCTTTCCCCGGGGAAACACCTAAAATCATAAAAGCACCCAGTAAAATCGCCATCCCAGAACTACCGGGAACGCCAAAGGCCAGCGTAGGAATCAGCGCCCCACCTTCCTTGGCATTATGGGCAGCATCGACACCGATAACCCCCTCCACACATCCCTTACCGAATTCCTCCTTACGTTTCGAGGTCTGCAGGGCATGCCCGTAACAGATAAAAGCCGCTGCATCGCCACCCAGACCGGGAATGAAACCAATGATACCGCCAATGATACTTGTCCTTATTACGAGCCACCAATGGGTGAAAGTATCTTTTATCCCCTGCCAGACCCCGGTTCCCTTAATATCGGCCGATTTCGTGTGGGCAATGGTGCCGCCCTTGATGGCCATGTCGATGACTTCAGCCAGGGCAAAGAGCCCCACCACAATCGTTACAATATTGATACCGTCCATCAGTTGCAGCAGGCCGAAGGAGAAACGAACGATACCCGTCTGGGGGTCCATCCCCACGAAGGAAATGATGAGACCCATTCCACCTGCCATAAGACCCTTAAGCAGCGATTTTCCCGACATGAGGGAAATGAAGGCAAGACCCATCATGGCAAGCATAAAGAATTCCGGTGGACCAAAGGCAAGGACCACGGGACGCAAAACAGGAATGATGAGGGCCATAAAGATGGCTCCAATAATACCTCCCAACATAGAGGAGGTAAGGGCCGCCCCCAAAGCCCTACCGGCTTCGCCCTTCTGGGCCATGGGGAAACCTTCGATGCAGGTGGCTGCATTGGGCCCCGTTCCTGGTGTATCGAAAAGGATAGCAGGAATCGAGCCCCCCGTGTGGACCACCGTATGCATCCCTAAAAGAAAGGCGAATCCCTCGAGGGGTTTCATCCCAAAGGTAAAAGGAATGAGCAGCGCAAGCCCCATATTTCCCCCCATTCCGGGAATAATCCCGAAGATAAGCCCGATGGGGATGGTAAGTAACATAAGACCGAAGGCAGGCCAGGTAAGGACACCGGCGAGCCCACTCCAGATTGCATCCCATAGAGACATAGTATCCTCCCTCTCTCAATCCCAGGCGTTACTAGCTTATTGTGAAATGATGCTCTTTAAAAGCTTCAAATTCTCCGGTGGCTGGTTCAAGGCATCTAGGACCATCTTTTTTACTTCATCACCATAGGCCGGGTCGATGTCTAAACCAAGCTTCTCCGCTTCCTTACGGAAATCAGGGTCAGTAAGGGTTTTTTTGTAGGCATAGCGTAGAGCCTCAAGTCTCGCCACGGGCACATTGGGAGGAGCTGCCGTGAGGCGTCCGATGAGATCCACATTGTTCACTAAGTTGATCAAGGCCTTACCGGTTGGAGATACCTTAAGTTCAGAAATATGGGGTACATTTTCCAACCCCGCATGGGTTCTTTTAGCACCAAACTGGAGAAGGACGCGGCATTCCTTGGCTTTTATCATCCCGATAAGGCCCGTATAGGAACCGATGGTCGCCGGCACTTCTCCCCGGATTATGGCCATCTCTCCTTCCTTACCCGCATAACCGGGAACAGGCTGAAACTTAGCCCCAAGGGCATAGGCGAGGATCATCGTTTCATTGTGATCCTGGCTCCCTACCCCAGAGGAAGGCATTTTTATGGGCTCTTTGCTTTCAAGAATATCCTTAAAGGTACGATAGGGTGCCTTCGCTCCCACGATGAACACCCGCGTTTCTGAAGAGGCCTTTCCTATCCAACTGAATTTCCGTAAATCAAACTGGATACCTTCTTGCCCCACAATCTGAGAATAGATTAAACCCGTATTGAAGGTACCGATCGTTAGGCCATCGGGTGCTGCCTTATAGAGGGTATTGGCTCCGATGATATGGCCTGCACCGGGGACGTTGTTGATGATGACCGTGGAACCCGGAAGATACTTCTGGAGGTACTTGCCGATCAACCGGGCGTAAGTGTCATAGCCGCCACCTGGCTTCGTGGCCACGATGTAGGTAACCAGTTTTCCCTTGTAGAAATTTAAGTCCGGTTGGACAGCCGCTTTAGTCACCCCTTGCATCCCGAAGAAATAAAGGACAAACACTAAAATAATTATGTATATTTTTGTCTGCTTCCCCATATCCTCTCCTCCTTCTTTTTTTAAACAAAAATACCCACCACTTCGGTTTATGGCTACCTTATAACTGTAGTACAATTGTTGTCAATCTTTTTTTAGGGAAGAGAAACGGAATTATTTTTCTGCGAGATATTCTCGGAGTATAGTCTCTTTACCCTTGTAGAAAAGCTGAATCTCCTGCACCAATGATTCCACATCGCGCCCTAAAACAGGGGAAAAAGTCAGACCCGAGCGCTCGACCCAAGCATTAAATGCTTTATCGGCAAAGGCATTCCTCAGCGCCTTTTCTATCACCCTTTTTATATGATTGGGCATCCGGGGAGGGCCGATCAAATAACGCTGCGATTTAAGGGGCTCCACCAACTGAGGGTAACCGATATCCTTAACCGTAGCACAGCCGGGATAATCGGTTTTCTCACTGAAATCGAGCAGGGGGCGCAACTCCTTCGCCTCGATGAGGGTTTTCAGGGAATCCTTGGAATTCAAACCCAAAAGCACATCCCCCCTCATCAAGGCGGCATTGGCTCCGGCCGTACCGTCAAAGATGACGGGTTTTGCCGGAAGACCGGTGGTGGCTATGAGTAAAATAGTCGCCACATGGTTAGAAGCACCAAAACCCGTAACGGCAATCCGAACAGGCGATTTCTTTGCCGTTGCCACCACATCACCCCACGTTCTAAGGGGGGAGCGGGCATAGGTGACGACAACCTTACTCGCAGAGCCAAGGCGGGCCAAAAAGGTAATATCGGTGATAGGAAATCCCAACGTACCCATAACCTCGCGGGTATGGAGGATGTCTCCCCCGCTGGCTACGGTATAACCATCGGGTGCCGCACGGTAAAGCTCGTTCATTGCTCGCATCTCTGCCCCACCGGGCAGATTTTTGATCACCACCCCCACCTTCTCGGGTTTAGGAGAAAGGGCCTTTAAGTATTTCTCTAAATACGGCGCCAATCCCCTTGCCGTCAAATCGATACCACCGCCGGGGGGGTGACCGACGATCCAGGTAACCTTTCCTTGGGGATAGACTTCTCCCCATCCGGGATATGCTATCAACAAAAGCACAAAAAATACCGAACCAATCATGGAATTTCTCTTCATAGGCCGACTCCTTCAGAGGGTCCTCATCAGTTGGCCGAAGCTTGGTTTTGTCTCACCTACCCCTGTATGAACAAAGGCCGCCCAGATTGAAGAAAGGCTGTTGGAAACGACGGGCACCTTAAGGTCCCTCTCTAAAGTCTCGATAAAAGATACAGTTTGCCAGCGAGAGCAAGAAATGTAAAGCCCCTCCGCCCCTCTTGCCTCCCGGAAGGTTTCCTTGGCGAGGCGGTAGGCGCTGTAGGGGGGGAGCTTCGCTATCTCCACATTTCTCGTTAGCTGCATCCCCTTGATTTTTACCACCTCAAAACCATTTGCTTCGAGGAATTTTTTATGTCGCTCATTCACCTCATCCGTATAAGGGGTGGCTACGGCCAGCTTCTTGATGTTTAATTTACGCAGGGAGTTTATAACGGCGGTGAAATTATGCATGGCAGGAATCCCTGTAGCCTCTGTAATCTTCTGAGCTATGGCCAGATCGGTGCCCAGGCCTTTCAAGGCAATTACAGGTGTCCCCCCCACGAGGATAAAATCCACCTGCTCAGAAGCAAGGATGAGCGCCGCCTTCTCATACTCCCCCAGGGCCCGCTCGAATTCCTCCGGGGTCAATTCTCTAATGTTTGTCGCCGTAGTCACCAGTACCACCCCCTCGGGTGCCAATTTATAAAACTCGTACGTAAAGGTATCACCCCGGGAGGGTTGGATGGAGCCGATCCTTGCCCGCCAACCGAGCATAATACCTCCCTATCCTTCCTGCCTGCTGAATTCGTAATAGAGATAAGGCCACACCCTCTTGGCAATGGGCTGGAAAATCTTGGAGCGGAGCGTGAAATTTACCCGGATATGGCGCGCCTCAACGGTACCCGTATTGAAGTGCTGGTGAATCGTCTGAGGGCCCGGTACATGGATCAAGGTACCCGCCTTCCAATCTACCCGTTCCTCGTCGATAAGGGAATACCCTTCTCCCTCGAGGGTATAGAGCACAGCCTCCATGTGGGCATGTTTCCCCGAATTGCTGCCCGGTGCATCATACATGATTCCCGAAATTTCTACCTCCTTCGCTTGGAATCCACTATCCTGCCATCTCATCAGCCGCACCATCCGTGAGCGATGCCCCTTCGCCCCTGGCGTTCTCATTTCGGCTGCAAGGGTCTTAGAATACTCGTCCTCCTGTTTTGACCAGACCTCGGCCATCTTTTCACCCGGTACGACCGGTGCCTCACCGGCACGCATGATGATCCGTCCCAGTTCGGGATCAATGCTCGATTCTGCATACGGGATACCATCCAAGGCATGGAGATGGGTCTGGGCCGCATCTTCGAACTGGAAGAATTTGGCCACACCGGCAAACATCTCAAGGGCTACAGCCATAACGGAAAAGTACCGCACCGTTTCCTCACCTAAGTTAAAATGTTGATGCACCACCCCAAAGGGGATAAAAAGGCAACTATCCTGCTCCCAATCGTACCTTTTTCCATCGATTACACTGCAACCCCGACCTTTGATGATATAGATAGCCTCTTCCCCATGATAATGCTTCCCCGTATTCCAGCGGGGCGGTATCTCTCCTAACATGATATCCCCCGAGGTGAGGAAACCGTTTGCCCGGGAGCATAAAAGGGCCGCCCGGTAATCCTGTCTGGTCCGTACCCACTGTAATTCCTCCTCATGGATACATTTTCTTGCCTGGGCCACCTGCCTTTGCCATTCATCATGGGCGGAAAGCCAATGGTCGTAAAAATTCCCCATAGAAACCTCCTCGTTTATTTTTCCGGTGTAAGGATATCTTTGTATGCTTCGGCGATTTGTGCCATCCTCTCCATCTCTTTCCCATAGAGATTCGCTCCCGCAAAGGAGGGCGCGGCAGTACTCATCTTTTCCCGCCAGGCCACGTAATCCGGGTGATTCACCGCATATTTCACAGCCTTTTCTAAGATAACCACGCGCTCCTCCGGTATCCGTGGTGGTCCCGCCAGGGCGAGATAGGCGCTGATTAGAGAAAACCTCATCCCCAACTCCTGGGGGACAGGGGTTGAGGGGAATTTGGGGTGCCTCTTCTCGGCAAAGATAAGGAGCGGCACGAGCTTGCCTGCCCTTACCATGGGCATGGCCGACTCCGTCATGGTCGCCACGGCATCTAAGTGCTTCCCCGCGAGGGACGCCAAACTTTCTGCGGCTCCCCCATAATTTACCCAATTAATCTTCAAACCGAGCTCCAAAGCCATTAATCTTATCTGCAGACCCGTTATACTAAAGGGACCGTTGTTACCGATGGCAATCTTCCTTTCCTTTGCCTGCTTCAAGAATTCACCTATCGTGGAAATAACCTCCGGATGACCCACCAAAATCGGGTAGTCCCGGGAGATACCTGCAACTGGTGTAAATTCCAGGGTGCGGTAGGGCACCTTATGTTTATATTCTTCAAGAAGGGGCGGCAGGGTATACCAGCAAACCAAGGTGTACCCGTCAGGTTTTGCTGCAAAGGTTTTCGCCGTGCCTATCGCCCCACCTGCACCGGGTAAGTTGCTGATAATTATAGATGTTTTCAGGTACTGACCCATGTACGGACTAAGGGCCCTTGCGGCAATATCGAGCGAGCCACCAGGGGCATAGGGTACGATGATGGTAATGGGCTTGGTGGGAAAGGTCTCCTTTGCCATCGCCATGTGGGGCGAAACCAAACTCAACGAAAGCAGAAAAGGAATTAAAAACTTAAAAACCTTCATAGAGCACCTCATACCCGATAAACCTTAACGGCAACACAGGCATCTACGCCGGTGCTTACGGGATCCGTGTCGTAGGGAACCAATTTATTGAAGTTTGCTCCTTTACCGTAGGCAATAGGCTTCCCCTTTGCAAAGGCCCCGAAATGGCTCGAAATTCCTACCACCTCGGGGTGAATACAATGCGTCACTCTGGCCTCACCCACAACTTTCCCCACGGAAGATTCCACGCAGATTCTGTCTCTGTCCCTGATTCCCTTTCTTTTTGCCGTCTCTGCATTGATCAAAATCCGCTGGGCATAGGGATTGAATTCAGCCACCTCAGCCAGCCAGGGATTTTCCGCCGTCCAAGACATGGAGTGGGTGGCCACTCGAAAATTGACCACCTTAAGATCATATTCAGGAGGTGGAGTGAAGGAACTGCATGGTTCCCAGTCGGGCAGGGCAACATAATCGGAGATGTCCCAGTCTTTCAACCCCAGACTTTCCGTAACTTCTTTGACCTTACGACCTGCAGCAAGGACGTTCTCGAAGTAAAGGGGGAAACGTACCTTGAGCCAGGGGAGGGGGTATAATTCATCCACCTTCCGCTTCAGGGTGAGATACCCGTGTTCTTTAAACCAATCAAGGCCTTTATCTTCACCGAACTTGGATTTCAGTTTGCGGTCGTTGATCTCTTCCCAACTGTACTTCTGCTTAGGATCAAGGGCATATTCCTCTTTCAGCTTGAAGCGCTGATTGAGGTATTTGTATACCTCTCCCAAAAGCCCCATCCGTTCGGCAATTTCGAGCAGTACATCACCCCAGTCCCGAGCTTCCCCCGGTGGGTCCACAACGGGTTGTCTGATACCCCAATAGAAGTAACCCGTTTCAGCCGTATGGCTCCAGTTCAATTTATTTACCATGGTATCCAATTTCTCGAGGTAAATCGTATCGGGCAAAACGATATCGGCAAATTCACTCATCTCGTCCAAGGTGACGCAGAAGCTAACAATGAATCTGTAACTTTTCAAAGCCTGGGCGGTAATAGTGTAATCACAGCCACCCATAAAGAGATTCCGCCGGGAAGTGATGAGGATTTCCGGTTTATAGGGTAACTTGTATTTTTCCGCGGCGATACTGGTGGCAATGTTCATAGGTGACCAGTTACTGCTGATGGGGAAAAGTTCTTTCAGGTTCGTCGTGACCGGCGGTTTCACTTCATAGGTATAGTAATTCACACCATCGTGACTCACCTCCGGATTATCCGGCGGAGTAATCAAACCCTCATACTCACCGGGTTTCCACTCCCAGGAAGGGCCGATGAGATTCATGCCTCGATGACCACCGGGCACATAGTAATTGCCCACAATCATATTTAGTGTATTAATCGCCAGGGCCGCCGCCACGCCGTGCTTATGGGCTCCCGCTCCCCGATAGATATTGGCCGCCACCGGTCGATAAGGAAATTCTATTCCGTCGATGACGATGGTGGAGCCAATTCTTGCCTCCTTCCCAAATTCCTCAGCAAGACGATAGATGGTGGAGGCACAAACAGTGGTAATCTCCTCGGCCCGTTTGGGTGTGTATTTCTTTAAATGTTCCCGCAAGAGCTGGAATGCAGGACGGCAGATCTCCCCATCGATGGCAAATTCACCTTCCAAAGCATAGTCTGCAACTTCCGCATCGTAGGGCTTGGCCTTTCCCTCTTTAACATCCCAAACCTGAGGCTTGCCTTCTTTCCGCATGTAGAAACCATCGGCTTTAACGAGATAGGGGCCGTTGGTGTATCTTTTAATAAAAGGCTCATCGTAAATTTTTAATTCATTGAGCAAAACATTCATCATCGAAAGTACCAGGGCAGCATCGGTACCGGGACGGATGGGTATCCATTCATCGGCCTTGGATCCATGGGGACCACAGACGGGATCCACTACTACAACCTTAAGCCCCCTTTTACGGGCATTGGCCATCTTTTGTGCCGAGAGATTAGGATTGAGACCAGCCATAAAGCCCTGCTGGTTACCAAAGAGCATGAGGTAATTGATGTATTCCATATCGAAATCGCAGTGGAAGGTGCCGTTACTCAAAAACATGGAAGAATGGAGGTACTGGCCGCAGTAGTATCCCTGCCATTGGGTATTAGGGGTGCCGAAGGCACGGGCAAAGGGCACCATCTTCTCCCGCATGGTGAAGGTATCAAAGGTACAGAAAACCAATTTTCGGGGATCGTCTTTGCGCAATTCTATCAGTTTCTCCGTAATGGTGCTTAAGGCCTCTTCCCAGGAAATGGGCACCCAGCCCGGATCAACACCGATACCCTTTTCCGGATTGGTGCGCTTCATAGGTACCGTAAGACGGGCGGGGTCGTAGAGCGTCATAATCCCTGCCGCCCCCTTGGCACAGATCTTCCCCCGACTGTTAGGGCAATTGGGATCACCTTTTATATCCACCACAACGCCGTCCACCCGTCGCATCAGTATCCCGCATTCCCCTATACACATGCCACAGATGGTATGAATCCATACGTCCTCTTGCATTTTCTCCTCCCAACTCAATTAATGGAAACCCTTACACCGGCTTTGATAATCAGGTATCTCAGGAAAAACACACCGATGAGATGTAAAATCCCCTCCAGAAAGAGGAAGGAAACGATCCCCACCCCGATGGAAACGAGGCCCAGAAGGACAAGGGGAACAATGAGGCCCAAACCCAGCAGACCCAAATAAAAGTGGTATCGAAAAGGACCACGGGTAAAAAGGGCAATGGATTCCCGCGTAGCCCCGGGAAGACTAAGCCACGTCAAACCGGAGATAAGGATGAGCTCGACAACGACGAGGATAAGACCCATATTTTTCAAGAAGGCAAACCACGGCAGCGCCTGCCAGGGGAAGGGCAAAACATAGAGGAAACCGAATCCTCCCAACAGTCCCGAAACAAGAAACAGGGCAGGTATGTAGGCACTGTTCCAGAGGGAAAGGGGCCGCATGTTGCCCAAGAGAAAACCGGGATAGGTAGCCACAAAGAGGGCTCCCAGACCGGAGAGAAAACCCAAAAACATCAGACCCCAACGTCCCTCCCGCCAGGGCATACCGAACGTCGTCCAAGCATCGGGCGTAAGGGAAAGGGAAAGAACATGCAAAACCCCGATAAGAACAAAGAGGGTGATGCCCACGACACCCCGACTCATCCATGATTTGGCCAGCTTAGTAGGAAGACGCCATGCCACCTGAGGTCGGGTCAGGTCCAGAAGAAGAAAGAGGCATCCCAACAAAACGAGGGCAATCCCTATCGCCATACCCCAGAGATAACCGACAATCAAAGAAAGGAAATACAAACCCGCACCCGAACCGGTGAAAAAGAGGGCCGTAATTACCTTGCCCCGCCACTCTCTCTGTTGCCATGAACCTAAAACAAAATCCCTTCTCTCCATAGTAACCTCTCCTAAGGCAAATAATAGATGGAAGGCCTGGTACCCAATTCCTCCCTTAAGCGGAGACGTATCCTCGGCTCCGCAAGGGCACGACTCACTTCGCTTTCCGGGTCATCAAGATCCCCAAAAATAAGGGCACCCGTCAAACAACCCTCCACACAGGAAGGCTTCAAACCCTCCTCCAGCCTGCTGACACAGAAATCGCACTTCTGCACCGTCCCCTTAATGTGCTTCTTATAAACCCTCTCTTCAAAAGGAGTAAGATACTTACCAAAATAACCATTCCCATCCTCATAGAGGTAACGGGCCTCGTAGGGACAGGCCAGGATGCAGGCCCGACAACCTACACATTTCTCACCATCAATGAGAACCAGGCCATCATCCCGCTGATAGGAAGCTCCCGTGGGACAGGCCTCCACACAGGCCGGGTCCTCACATTGCATGCAACGTACCGGCCAAAAAACCCGCCTCGCCGCAGGAAAGGTACCCACTTCTTCCTCTAAAACCTTGTTCCAAAATATCCCCGGCGGGGTGCCGTTCCTCATCTTGCAAAGCACCACACAGGTGTTGCAACCGATACATAACTTCAAATCTACCACCATACCCCAATGCATAAAGGCCTCCTAAAACTTTACATAGTTGCCCAATTCCCGCACAATATCGCTGGGCTGACGGAATAACTCCCCCAGTATCTTCAAGCATTCCTCGGCAGGTGTATACTCCAAATCGAGCATGCCCTTCTTCGCTTCCCTGCTCATTTCCGGGTCTTTTGTC
>Ga0123519_10006364_pt1 | contig 18583 bp, 18 predicted proteins | sample YelNatPaOPRAMG02_FD_87396 | JGI IMG/M metagenome (GOLD analysis project Ga0123519, IMG submission 87396) | Hot spring microbial communities from Yellowstone National Park - Yellowstone National Park OP-RAMG-02 (version 2) | ecosystem: Environmental > Aquatic > Thermal springs > Hot (42-90C) ... | reverse complement strand
GTGATCCCTGCTGGTAACGGCAGGGAAGCTAAGCGGCCCCCAAGGGGCCTGCCACATGCGTGTGTGGACCCTAGCGTTTCCCCAGAGCCGCCGGCACCTTTTCTCGATCGGCTTTCTGATTGGCTTCCTCATTGGCTTTCTGATTGGCTTCCTGTCCTTCCCTCGCGTTTTTCTGAACCGTACTTTTCCGAATCCAGTCTTCGATCTTCTTCGCTGCCCCGAGGGACAGTTTTTACACTAGATAGTCATCGAGATTACTAATGCTGGATCTCTTGTTGAATTCTTACTGCTATGGTAATATCCCACCCGTATGGATTTATGGAGTTTTACCCGGTCACAAATCATTGGAAGAAACGCGTTTTTTCCCACTCCCTTCGGGAATCGCCTCCTCACCTATGCCGATTACACCGCATCGGGTAGGGGGGTACGTTTCATCGAAAGGTACATGGAACATCTCCTGGAACTGTACGGGAACACCCACACCGAGGATGATGTAACGGGGAACCTCACCACGGAACGGCTGCACGAAGCGGAACGAATCATCAAACGTCACCTGAATGCCGGCCCCCAGTACCACATCATCGAAGCGGGTACGGGAAGTACAGGAGCCATCCATCGGTTGCAGCAGATGCTGGGTCTCTACATTCCGCCGGCAGCCAAGGAACTCTTTCGATCCATCCTGTTCAACAATGTGGACTCCCGTATCGTGGCGCAGATCGAGTCTACCCTGAAGGCGAAAAGCCCTGTGGTGTTCGTGGGCCCCTACGAGCACCACTCCAACGAAATTACCTGGAGGGAATGTTACGCAGAGGTAATCGAGATCGAGATGAACGCTTCGGGTCTGATCGATCTAGAGGATCTGGAGCGAAAGACGAGGGATCCGGCCTTTGCAGGGAGGCTCAAGATTGGATCTTTTTCAGCAGGCAGTAACGTAACGGGAATCAAGACCCCTGTGTACGAAATTGCCCGCATCCTTCGCAAGAACGATTGCCTCGTGTTCTTCGATTTTGCCGCTGTCGCTCCCTACGTCAAAATCGATATGAACCGTAGTCCCGAAACCTCCTTCGATGCGGTGTTCTTCTCTCCCCACAAGTTTCTGGGAGGTCCCGGAACCACGGGGGTCCTCGTGTTTCACGAACGGTTGTATCCCAAGCACCTTCCCCCCACCCTCTCCGGAGGGGGTACGGTGGATTTCGTAAACATGCATGAGCAGGAGTATACCCGGGATATCGAAACCCGGGAAAAACCGGGAACCCCTGGGATCCTCCAGACGATAAAAGCTGCCCTTGCCCTCCAGTTGAAGGAACGACTGGGGATAGAAGCCATCGAAAGGAAAGAAAAAGAGTACATCCGCCGTGCCATCGAGTTCTTCCGCACCATCCCGGAAATCGAAATCGTGGGGAATCCGGATCCCGAGTTACGGGTAGCCATCCTCTCTTTCAACATCAAAGCGGGAGACTCCTACCTCCACCCTCGGTATGTGGTGAAACTCCTGAACGATCTGTTCGGCATCCAGGCTCGGGCAGGATGCTCCTGCGCAGGGCCCTACGGTCACCGGCTTCTCCATATCGATACAAAGAAGTCTCTCGAGTTCAAGGAAAAAATACTACAGGGAGAAATGGGGATAAAGCCCGGATGGGCTCGGCTGAACTTCCACTTCCTCTTTACCGAGGAGGAGTTCCGCTTCATTCTGGATGCGGTGGCCTTCGTAGCCCGGTATGGGGTGTATTTCCTGCCCCTCTATCGGTTCGATCTTGCCACCGGGAACTGGACCGCTAGAGACTGGGAGTACCCGTTGCCTCCTTTCGGAATCGATCCGATCCTATCCTCTTTAGACGAGCAGGAAATCGCCACCCCTCCCCTTTCGCAGGAACGGAACCTAACGGAAGAGGAACGGGCAAGCTACTATCGGCAGTACCTGGAGGAGGCTCAAAAGAGGGGAGAGGAGCTGAAAGCCTCGTTTTCACTCGCCTCCCTCTCCACCACGGAGCGGGATCTGATTCCGTTCCTCTACTGTCCCCTCAAGAGGTAGCCTTTTCCCTTTTTAGGACAGATCGTTAGGCAGGGGCATATAAGTCAGGGAAGAACTACCGGATACCGGAGGGAAACAGTCCCCTTCCCTCCGGCCTTCACTTCCAAAGGAACCTCCAGCTTCCGGCGATCGATGTAGCAGAGACTTTCCCCTCCCTCCGCGCAGTAGGCGATGGCCGTTTCCAGGTGGATCTCGGCAGCGCGAGGGGCAAGCTCGAAGGGGAGACGAATCGGGAAGGTGGGAGCCTGGATACTGAGGGGTGATACCCCTAAAAATTTCCCCGCCCCATCGGCAATGCGAACGGTGACTGTGGAATACGCCTCTGAGGTTACTTTGTATCCCCTGGGAAGCTCTGCCCACAGGGCAAGCTCCACCTTTCCGGGAGATACTTCACTTTTCCCGAATCGGAAGGGGGGCAGGGTCTGTGTGAAAAGGAGATCCGAACCAGGGAAAGCTCCTGAGATCCCTGAGGAGGTTTTAGGGGAGCTTACCCCTCCCTGCTGGCCCTGCCGAGAAGGTGATTGCGGGGGATACGAGACTCCTTCCCCCGAAGACACCCCCTGTAGTGAGGATGCATCGGCACCTCCCATTTTGAGAAGAAGGGTAGATACCGAGCCTTCTTTCAGGTCGAAGATCCGCAGGACATGGTTGTTCGTATCTACCACGTACAACTTATCTCCCCTCGCATCCAGTCCTCCCGGTTCGTCCCAGCGGGCATCCTGCCCATCCTTGAATCCAGGGTCCAACCCCGAAAGGGTCCGCACTACTCGAGTCTGCGGATCGATCTCCCGTATCCGATGGTTGTACGTATCCGCCACGTAGACCTTTCCCCGATGGAACCGTACTCCCAGGGGATGCTGAAACCGGGCTTGTAGCCCCACCCCGTCTTCGGGCCCAAACTCGAAAAGGCTCTTTCCGCTTCCCGCCAGGGTCACTACCTGGGCATCTTTCGTAGCGAGATCCACGTACCGTATGGAACTCCCCTCCGAGTCGGCAAAGTACAGCCGCCTGTCGGAGCCGAGGGAAAGGCCACTGGGTTGGGCCAGTTCCGCATCGTTACCTGGACCATCCGCATAACCTTCCGCACCGGATCCTGAAAGGGGCGAAAGGGCTTGAGTCGATAGGTCCATTTTCCAGATCTGATGGCTCCCTGCCATGGCAATGTAAAGGGTCTTTCCCTCCACTTCCACATCCCAGGGAGAAGAGAGGGCCACCGAAGTGCCTATACCCGGGGGAGGAGGATACTCCTGCGACTGCTTACCCGTACCTGCCACAGTGGTGACCCGTCGGTTCACCAGGTCGATCCTGCGGATGGCGTGATTACCCGTGTCCGCTACGTAAAGGGTCCTCCCGTCCTCGGAAAAGGCGATCCCCTGGGGTGAGCGGAACCGAGCGCTCTCGAAACTTCCATCGGCAAACCCTGCCCCTGAACCACCCACCCTTTCCACCACTTGAGCCGTAGATTCCTCCACGATCAGGATCCGGTGGTTTCCCGTGTCGGAGAGAACGAGCCGGTTCTCCGTGGGATGTACCCGTACTTTTCCAGGAAAACTCAACAGGGTGGGTTTCCGAGTCTCTGGCTTTAGCAGACTCCGCCACGGCCGAGTATCCAATAGGCCTTTGGAAGAGAACTCCTCCCGCAGAGAAAGGATGATCTCCTTGAACTGGGGATAGAACCCCTCCCCCATGGTAGCCGCAGAAACCTTTCCCGCGGGATCCACCAGCACCAGGGTGGGCCAGGCCCGGGGCCCCCACATCTGCCACAGGAGAAACTCCGGATCGTTCACCACCGGATGGGTAACCTCGTACCGCAGGAGGATGTTTCTGAGGTTCTGCAGACGGCCCTCGTTGGCAAACTTGGCCGAATGAATCCCGATCACCACCAGCTCATGGGGAAACTCCTCCTGCAACCTTTTCAGATCGGGGAGATTGTGCATGCAGTTGATGCAGCCATAGGTCCAGAAATCCAACAGGACGATCTTCCCTTTCAGGCTGGAGAACCGTAACGGTTCCTTTACATTGAGCCATTCCAGCCCATCGGGGAACTCCGGCGCGGGGAACGTCCCTGCCCAAGATTTCTTGGGCAGTGCCCCAAGGGAAGGTTCGGAAGAAGGAGGCTGGGGAACAGATTTTTCGTTCTGCACCGCCGACGCTTCAGTAGAGCTTGTAGAGGGATAAGCCGGCTTCGTTTCAGGAACGGACACGGATTCCGAGGAAGGAGGATTCCCCCCAGGGGGTTCCCGGGTACCCAACGCCGCAATTTCCAAGGAACTCAGGAAAAACAGCACTGTCCCCAGGAGCAAGAAGGAAGCTTTCCGTGCGCTCACAAAAAGAAGGCTTCCAGAAGGACGAGAAAGGTATTTCATGGGTTAAATATGATTATTTTAGTGAAGAAAAGTCAACGAAAATTAGGCTGCGTGGGGACTTCAGAAGGTGATCATCTCGTACCCGTCCTCGATGTACCTCGCCCTCGAGGGATGCCCCTTCATGTCGGTACCCAGGGGAAGTTTTTGAGCCTCGATCTCGGCTAACACACCCATCTTGTAGGAACAAGCCCGGCACACACAGTCGATCAGACCCGAGTCCCTCACCTGCACGTACAGATCGTGGTAATCGGCCCCCTCCATGGCCAATTCCACCGCGGCCTTCGTGGCAGCGCCCTCCAGAATGATGGCAACGTCCATACCCCGCTCCCGCATATCCAGCCCGTTCAACAGCACGTGCACGAAGCACATGGGCTCGCCCCGAAAGGCAAACAGTGCAACCTTCTTCATACTCTCCCACTATAAAGCCTCTGCAGTTCCTATGCAAGGCAGGGATAGCGCCAGAGATCGACTATAGAGGGGATCCGCCAAAGCTCGAAAGTAGCGCCAGTAAACTAGAAAGGCGATCCGCCAAAGCTCGAAAATTGCGCGACTGAGCTTAACATACGAGCAGCGCTCGAAAGCTGCGCCAGTAAACTTGAAAACATCTCGCCTTTTCGATCTGGAACAGACAGGGTGGAACATGGTATAAAGGCAATCAGAATCCACTTGTAGGAGCGATGTATGAACCTGGTCTGCCTCGATTTGGAGGGGGTACTGGTACCCGAAATATGGATCTCCTTTTCCCAGGCCACCGGTATCGAAGAGCTGCGACTGACCACCCGCGACATTCCCGATTACGACGCCCTGATGCGGAGACGTATCGCCATACTTGGCCAGCATGGGTTGAAGTTGTCGGACATACAGCGTGTGATCGAAACGATGGATCCCCTCCCCGGGGCGCGGGCCTTCCTGGACTCCCTGCGGGAAACCACCCAGGTAATTATCCTTTCGGACACCTTCGATCAATTTGCTAGGCCCCTCATGCGAAAACTCAGCTGGCCAACCCTGTTCTGCAATACTCTGGTGATCGGAAAGGACGGTTCGGTGGTAGACTACACCCTGCGCCAGAAGGATGGGAAGAAAAAGGCAGTTCTCGGTCTGAAGAATCTCGGTTTCTATGTACAGGCTGTGGGAGATTCCTACAACGACATTGCCATGCTGCAAACCGCTGACAAGGGTTACCTGTTCCGGCCACCCGCGCAGATCCTGCAAGAGTTCCCTGATTTACCTGTTGCGGATGATTACAAATCCCTGTGGAAACTCCTATCTTCCGATCCTCACTGGCCGCAGCAACCCACAGGCTACGTTTCACCAGGAACGTTAGCTTCCAGCGGTACCCCTGGTTCTATCGGATCAGCACCTGGGCATTGATAGCCAGGAATTTTTCGTAGGCCTGAGGGTATGAGTCCCCCCGGGTGTAGAGATAGATGCTATTCTCCCGAAGGGTCCCGCTTTCGTCGTAGTACCGCACTAGTGGATGTTCGATCACTCCCCGAATCGCCTCTTTGGGAACCCCCTTGTCAATGAGGAATGTGGCGAAGGAAAGCTCTTCGCAGGGGATGTGGGTGCCTGAAGGAGAATAAAGGTAATCCCTGCCATCGAGAATCTGCTCGAAGGGCCCTTTGGAATAGTGGAATACCCGATCCACCGGCACCCCCTGGGGAAGGACCTTCGCATCCCGCAGGGTTTTCTCCATCTCTTTGAAAATCGACGCGAACCTTTCATACCCGATGGTTGTTCTGAACAACATTACGGCGATGTCCGTCCCTTGGGCATTCTTCTGCACCAGGGCGGGAATATCGTAGTTCACGATGAACAACCCCCCATACCGCTTTACCGACTGTCCACTAGTGATAAGCACATCCTCCGCAGGAACCCAGAGCTCAAACAGTCGATCCGGTGTCCATGACAATCTCCGTAGAGCTTCGAAGGCCCCCACGATTTCCGCCTGTTCGAAGGGTTGTTTGAAATAGTCCTCGAAATCCCGCTTCATGAACTCCGTGAAGAGGGTTTTCCCCAGTACGGCGAAGCGCATACGTGTGAGGTAGTGCCGTTCCACGATGTGATTCTTCAAGATGAACTCGCCTGGAATGTTGGCTAGATACACGAAAAAGATCCGTTGTTTGTATTCGGGATTTTTCTGTATCACCTTGAGCAATAGACTTTCCACCAGATACCCGTTGGATTCGGGCCGAAGGTACACGAAGATGTCCTCGGTGGAAGGATCGATGGACGGGCCCGGATACGGGATAAGTACGGACGGTAGTCCCTGGTCATTCCCCATGGTTCTATTATCGGGGGATTTGCTTTAAAAGGCAATGATGAAGGGCTTTCTAATAAAGGGTTCCCTAAATCGCATCCAGGCACAGTTCGCCCGCGGTGCAGGGCATTTCGATTCCCCAGTTTTCCAGGACTTCCGGGGCCACCTCTCCGATCACGCCAATGGGTTTTCCCCGAACGGTCACCGCTGCCACACGTCCAGGGATGAACCTCGGATCTTCCACCTCTTCCAGAGAATATTCCACGTTCAGATAGTACAGGAGGGCTCCCAGCTGGGCACTAATGAGGTTGAATCCCGCATCCGCCTGGGCTGAAAGCCACCCGAGGTGATTGTAGGTTTTGCTCCCGTACACATCGGAAGGATCCTTCTTCGCCACCTTGCCCACCTCGAAGATATGGTGGGGGTAGGGGGCACTGGCAGACACACTTTCCGCCTGGAGAAGAGAGGGAAGGATGGAGTTCCGCAGGAACTCGTAATTCTCCGACATGGGGTTGGCGATCTGGATGAGGTCATCGCCGGGGATCCGCATCTTCTCGATGAAGTCTTTTCGGGAACCCAAGTAGTTGAAGATCATTTCCTGAAAACCCAGCCCCACCATGAGGATCACCACTCTCCGGGCCAGGGTTTCCGCATCGGTTAAACGGCCCACCGTGAAGTCCGTGGGGGTCACAGGCTTGAAGTGATCCATTCCTACCCCGATCATTACATCCTCGATGATGTCCACCCCATGGAGGAAATCGTTCCGATACTCACTCGGGTACAGGACAACCTCGGCTTCTCGACCCGATGCGGCGTCTTTTCGGTTTGCCACCAGAGAGGGTGTTTCGGTTGAAGTGTATATTCCGGTTAAAGGGCGTATTTCGGTTAAAAGGCGTATTTCAGCCCGGTTCCCCATTCGTTGCAGGGCCTGGAGAATCTGTTCCGGGGTGAAGGACTCCCCTAGAAGTTTCTCGATGGCTGACACCGTGACCCGTTGTGGTTTCTGAAAGTAGAAGGGGGTCACCACCTTCCGTCCATAGGGGGTATCGTAGGGATACTGGACTTCAACCGGCAGGATCGTGTACCCCAGATCGGCAAAATCGCATGCCACAATGGAAGTAGCCAATAGAAGGGAATCCATATCCGTGCCCGTCAGCTCGACGAATAGCTCCGTATCACCGCTCTCCACGGCCCCGATGGTGGCACTGTTGATAACCGGCGGGAAACTCAGCACCTCTCCCTTGTGGTCCCGGAGGAAGGGGAATCGGCTGAATCCTGCCACGATGTGCCCGTACTCCTGTCCTTTGGGATGCTCTCGATTGATTTCGCGGAGGTTCATCACCCGATCAGAACCCAGAGGCTGGAATCTTGTCTTTTCGGGGTCCACTGCATCGTAGTGCACGGGGTACTGGATCAGGGTGGACCGATAGATCCCCATGGCGATGGTCTTCCGCTTCCTACCGTAGTTTCCGCAGAGCTTTTCCTGCGACTGGATCAGGTCTTCCAGGGTTTCCTCATCCACCGGCGGCCCCTTCACCGCGAAGGCCGCGATGTAGGGCCGAATATCCCGCAGCGCAGGATCCACCACCACGGTGCGATTCTCTACGTTTCTAGAACTCTCTCCCTTAACGGATCTACCGGCCCCCCCGATAAAGGTACCATGCCGTGAAAAGAAGGGATACTCCGGGATCTCGCCCGTTTCCAGGATCCTGAGGAACCGGGCGAGCCCTGCGGTAGACCAGAGGTCGGGGCGGTTCGTATCGTTCAGCTCCAGCTTGAGGGTCTCCCCCTCTACCCCGTCCACTTCCCCTTTGGCAAAGGTGAGTTTGGCTTCAAGGGTATCAAGATCGTAGGTCTTCCCAATCAGACGGTAGAACCGTTCCTTTTTCACTTCGATCTTCGGCATGGTTACTTCCCCTTTCTCAGTCGGACATGTTCGATGTTGTAGGAGAAAAGCTCCCGCAGGTCATTCAACCCGAGGTGCATCAACGCCATCCGGTCGATCCCGATCCCCCAGGCCAGCACCGGCACATGGACTCCCAGCGGTTCCGTTACCTCGGGCCGGAAGATCCCCGAGCCTCCCAGCTCGAACCATCCAAGGACGGGATGCTTGATGTGTACCTCTATGGAGGGTTCGGTGAAGGGGAAATAGCCGGGAACGTACTTCACCTCTGTGGCTCCGGCGATTTCTTCGGCGAACATTCGGAGGAACCCTAAATGGGTCTTCAAATTCACGCTTTCCCCGATGACGATTCCCTCGGTTTGGTAGAAATCGGACAGGTGCGTGGCATCCACCTGATCGTAGCGGAAACACCGGACGATCCCGAAGTACTTACCGGGGATCTTTGCCCTGGGAAGCTGCTTGGCGGAGAGCACCGTTCCCTGGCTTCGAAGGATCAACCGGCGGGTAAAGTTCCTGTCGAAGGTGTAGTTCCATCCCCGGCTTCCCGTCTTCCACCCATGCTCGTGGGCAGCGGCCACCTGATCCAGGTAGGGCTGCTCGATCTCTTTCGCATGGGTAGGATCCTTCACATAGTACACATCGTGGATGTCCCGGGCCGAATGGAACTGGGGCATGAACAGGGCATCGGAGTTCCAGAACTCCGTTTCTACCAACGGCCCATCGAACTCCTCGAAGCCTAGGGAACAGAGCTTGTCTTTCACCGAACGGAGGAAATCGCAGTACGCGTTAGTTCGTCCCATCAATACTCGCGTGGGAGGAGTCTTGATATTGTACTTCCGGAAAGTGACCTGCTTCCAGGTCTTGCGTGTAAGCATCTCGGGGGTCAGGGCGCCCACTTCTTCTCCGGTAAGCCCTCGCTTTTCCAGCTCCTTCTGCACTTCCGCCGCTTCACCTTTTAGCCGATACTCCACCTCATCCCGTTCCACCGTTCGGAAGGGGGAATCGGAAGCCCCCCGCTTCTTGCTCATTCCCTGCACGAGGGCGAGTTCTTCGGAGGAAAGATCCTGTTCGGCCACGAACCCTTTCTTAAGGGCCTCACCCAAAAGCCGGCTCACCTCTTTTACCCGGGTGGCCTTTGCTAGGTCCTTCAGCACCACCTGTTTCCGCTCGTTCATGCCTACAACCCCTTCCTTGGCCAGGGCTCCGTAGGCTGAACCGATATCCTTGTTCTCGATAGAGAGGGCTTTGGCCAGCTCCGGAAGGGTAGCGGGACCCGAAGCCTCCAGGTGGTTCAGGAGTCTTTCCTCCGGTGTTCCCTTCTGTGCCCACTCTTTCCCTAGATCCGTCAGTTCGTAAAAACGTAACGTCTTGCGCGAGGTTTCTTCCACAAGCCCCTTGGCCTTCAGCCAGCTAAACACCTGGTTCGCCTGTCCCGTGTTGAAGGATAGATCCTTTTGCAACAGGTCCACCGTGAGGAGGGTTCCCGGTCCATAGGCTCGTAAAACCCGTACCTCCAGGGGGTGAAGACTCTGCACGATTCCCACTACATCGTTTCCCATACCGTACTCCCCTAGTGCTTCCACGTAAGGAAAAGACTTCTGTTAGATTAAACAGGCCCAGTGTACCCCTTTTAAGGGGCTTTACTCAAGGGATCCCGGGGGAAGATGCCGACCCGTAAGTCGGGTTTCGGCTATCTTACGCCTTTGTGTCCTCTTGTGGGACCCTCACCTTCTCCCGCCCTTGCTCTTCCCCGGGTTCTGCGGTACAACACAACCCATGAATCTGCCCCTTTCTCCCCTCCTCTCCGCCTCTATAGGTATCCAGATTGCCTGTCAGGTATTCAAGGTGGTGTACTACTCCTTGCGAGAAGGGAAGCTCAATGGATGGTACTTCTTTTCCGCAGGGGGGATTCCCAGCGCGCATGCCGCATTCGTTTCCTCTCTCACCCTGGGGATCGGGCTTCGTGCGGGGTTCGACTCCGATCTATTCTCCGTAGCCTTCGTGTTTACCGCTATCGTGATCTACGACGCCTTTCGACTCCGGGGCGCGGTAGAAACCCACGCGAAACTGCTGAACCGCCTCACTTCCCGTTATTTTCCCGAGGAACACAGGAGCCTGAACGAACGGATCGGCCACACACTGGGAGAGATCCTGGGGGGAATCCTTGTGGGAGGTGGGCTCATGCTTATCCTGCATGGGATGGCTTTGATTTAATCAATACATCCGATACCTTTTCACATCCTCCAATCGAAGGATCGCCCGGTTTACCACGGCTTTGTAGAGCCCGCTATCCATCATCATCCGGGGTGCGGCATCCAGCACGACCAAGCCTTTCAGGGTATGGGGCTTATTGTACATCACTGTCCTGGCATACTCCCGGATCGCATTCTTGATGCCTTCCTGAACCGCCCGCATCCTGCCTTCCGGTCCCTGGTAGAAGGGAGCTTGGCCAAATCCGGAGGCAGAAGGCAACACGTTGGACCGAAGCCCCCTGTACCAGGCCTCCTGGAATTCAACAAGGGCATACCGCACCCGTACATACACACGGGTCCCCTCTACCCGAACTCCCACCACCGACAAGTTGGGATCCCCCTTCTGGATCCACTGGTAAGGTTCCAGGAGGAACTCTTCCTCTACCTTTCTGCTTTTATCGTAGGGTGTATAGGAAAAAGTGAAGCCGTACACCATCCCTGAAAGCACGTACCGCGCTTCCTCCAGAATCCGCTGGAACAGTTCATCCTGGGTGAAACTTCTTAGGTCCGGAATCGGGTTGTGCGCCTTTTCCGCATCCCAAAGCCAAATCTCGGGTTGATACTCGTACCAGAACTCTTCGTTCAGGATGGTCTGGCCGAAGGCAGGAAAAAACCCTCCCCCCAATAGGAGAAATAGGAGTAGAAAGAGTAGCCCTCCCCCTGCCCAACCGAACCGGTGCAGTCGGGGTATCCGGATCGTGCGTCCCTCCATACCCTATGTATCGGTTAGTACCGGCGATCGAAAAAGACAGATAGGGGATCGATCCGAAGCCTGACGAGGAAGTACACCCAGGCCGCTCCCAGCCCTGCCAGGTGTGTCAGGTGAGCCACCCCGCCCCGGACGTTGAACACCTGCGAGAAAATCTCGATCCCTGCATAGATCATCACCAGGATGGGAGCCCGCACGGGGATTATGCCCATCACGTAGATCACCGCATGGGGGAAAAATACGGCAAAGGCAAGGAGAACCGCATAGATAGCTCCCGAAGCTCCCAGAAGGATGATCCCCGCGGCACCGGAAAAATAGAACACGAAAAAGGAAAACACTCCTGCCACGAGACCGGACAGTAGATAGAACAGGAGAAATTCGGTACTTCCCATCCTCTGCTCCACCTGGAAGCCGAAGAAGAACAATCCCAGCATGTTGAAGAACAGGTGGGAAAGATCCGCATGGAAGAACATGTAGGTGAATACCTGCCAGAAAGCCCCGTCTTTAGCCACCCGAGCGGGAATCATGGAGAAGTAGTACAGGGCTTCCCGGGGAGCGAGGGTTCTAAAGAAAAAACACACCACGTTTATCAGGATCAGAACCAGTGCCACGTTGGTATACCGATACCGGAAGGGGCGCCTGAGAAGGGAGAGTACCTGCATACTGTAGAAAGTACGGGCTTTCCCTCTACAAGTCAACCGTGGTACAGTGGAATCGTGCGTGTTCTGAACGATCACTGGACGCAGCGGGCAAAAAGGGAAGGGTATCCAGCCCGTTCGGTATATAAGTTGCACGAAATAGAGGAACGGTTCCACATCCTTCGGGGAGCAAAAACGATCCTTGACGTAGGAGCAGCCCCTGGGAGCTGGTCCCTCTATGTCCTTCGTACCCTTAAGCCCACCCCCCGGATCGTCGCGGTAGACCTCCTGCCCCTCTCCCTCCCTCCCCATCCAAACCTAACTTTTCTCCAGGGTGACATTACCGATCCAGCCCTGGTGGAAAACCTTTCCCACCAGGCTCCTTTCGACGCGATTTTAAGCGATGCAGCCCCCTCTACCACGGGGATCCGCACCGTGGATACCGCCCGTTCCCAGGCCCTTGTAGAAGCGGTGCTGGGACTAGTCCCCCCCCTCTTGAAAGCGGGGGGATCCTGCGTGGTGAAGGTGTTCCAGGGATCCAACACCAACCAAATCCGGGAAAGGCTGGATCAGGTTTTCACTCATACCCGGTCCTTCAAGCCGAAGGCGTGCCGGAGTGAGTCCTTCGAACTATACTTTATTGGACTGGAGAAACGGGAAGGTTTCAATTGACAAATGGGAAATGGTTCTTCAATATTAATCCTAGGCATGTATTAGGAAGATAGGAAGTTCGCGAGGGGGAACGATCGTGCAGCAGTACCAGAAGCCCGTTCTGGTTCAGGAACAGAAACTCCACATGAGCCCGCAACTCTTGCAGAGTATCCAGCTCATGGCTCTACCCCTCCAGGACTTGAAAGCCCGTATCGAAGAGGAACTGGAAAAAAATCCTGCCCTCGAGGTCATCGAGGATCCCAAAACCATCTCTTACGATGAAGCTCCCTCCGGACAGAGAGAAAATGACGAGTACTTCGAAGACTACTCCGATTCCGGATTTTCCCCTACGGGATACGATGACGAAGCAGGGGATGTGAAACGGAAGTTCATGGAAGGGGCATTGGCCCGCCCCGAATCCTTACAGGATCACCTTCTCTGGCAGTTGAGCCTGCAACCCATCTCCGAGGATCTCCGATCGGTATGCGAACTCCTGATCCGCAATCTGGACGAAAACGGCTTCCACCGGGAAGACCCGAAGACCATCGTTCCTCCCGACAAACTTCCCCTCCTGGAGGAAGGAATCAAACTTGTGCAGCGATTCGATCCCATCGGGGTCTGTGTAAAGGATTACAAGGAATCCCTCATTGTGCAGGCGATGCAAAACCCTGATGCTCCACCGTACACGGTGCTGATCCTTCAGGAATACCTGGAACTCCTGGAACGGGGGAAGATCAAGGAAATCGTAAAAAAGCTGAAAATCACGGAGAAAGAAGTAGAAGAATGCCTCTCCTTCATCAAAACCCTGACCCCATTCCCCGGCAGGGAGTTCTCTTCCGAGCCCCCGCGGTATGTGATTCCCGACCTGATGGTCACCCTGAAGGAAGGGCAATTCGTCATCATTCTGAACGACGAGGAAATCCCCGTGTTGGGCTTGAACCCCTTCTTCGCCAATATACAGAACCATCCCGAAGCCCAGAAACTGAAAGAAGTGAAGCAGTTCGTGAACAATCGGGTAAAGGAAGCCCGGTGGTTCATTCAGAGTATCCATCAGAGGAACCAGACCTTGCTCAAGGTGGCCAAAGCGATCGTGGAGTTCCAACGGGATTTCTTCCTCAAGGGTCCCAAGTACCTCAGACCTCTCACCCTGAAAGACATTGCCCAGGAAATCGGAGTCCACGAAGCCACCGTATCGAGGATCACCACGTCCAAGTATATTCAAACGGAATGGGGTATCTTTGAGTTGAAGTATTTCTTTTCCAACTCTATCTCGGGTGCGGGATCCACGGGGTCCCAGTACTCGAAGGAGGCGGTGAAACAAATCATCAAAGAAATCATCGAACAGGAAGGAGGGAAAAATCTATCGGATCAAAAAATTGCCGATTTGCTGTCCAAGCGAGGGATCCAGCTTGCCCGCAGGACCGTCACCAAGTACCGGAAGGAACTAGCCATTAGTTCCTCCTACGACAGATAATATGTATGGAGGTAAAGTATGAATCTTGAAATCAAGGCAGTCCATTTCGATCTCCCGCAAGACTATCGAGAACTGATCGAGAAGAAAATCCACAAGATCGAGTTTGCGCAAGACATGATCGTAGACCTGCTGTTTACTGTCACAAAGGAAAAGGACTATGCCATTGAAGCACAGCTGAACTTTCGCTGGGGAACCTCGCATCATCTGAAAGTGAACGACTTCAACCTTCGGGATGGAATCGAAAAGCTGATCGATAAAATCGACGCAAAAGTCTCCAAAGAGAAGGAGAAGATTAAACAACACTGAAACCCATGAAACAGTTTACCGTCCTGGATTTACTTTCTCTCAATTTGAAAGAACACGAAGCCCTCGATCTCCGCTGTATTGCGGGGAGGTCGGGCCTGGGGAGACCCATCGAAATGCCCGATGTGAACCGCCCAGGCCTGACTCTGAGCGGCTTCTACGACAATTTCGCCTTCAAACGGATCCAGGTATTCGGAAGAGGTGAAAGCGCATACCTCGACATCATGGTGAAGGAAAACCGCATCGATACCCTGGCCCAATTCTTTAAGTACGATATTCCCTGCGCCATTTTTACCTATGGCCTGCAGCCGCCGGAGATCTTCAAGGAGCTGGCCGAAAAGGCCCACTGCCCTGTTCTCCAGACCGACCTGCCCTCCACAGACTTTACCGCCCGCCTCATCCGAGCCTTGAGCGAGGTGTTCGCCCCCAAGCAAACCGTCCACGGAGTACTGATCGAGGTGTTCGGGATAGGGGTGTTGATCACGGGGGAAAGCGGGGTAGGGAAGAGCGAGGCAGCCTTGGAACTGATCGAACGGGGGCACCGATTGGTGGCAGACGATGCGGTAGAGATCAAAAACGTGGCAGGGAACATTCTCATGGGGGCCGGGGCCAACAAGATCATTGGCCATCACATGGAAATCCGGGGAATCGGGATCATCAACATCACCCACCTCTTTGGGGTGGGGGCCATCCGGGACAGGAAACAGATCCAGCTGGTGGTAGAATTGGAGCAGTGGGATTCTACCAAGAACTACGACCGTATAGGCGAGAAGGATACCACCACCGAAATCCTGGGAGTGCAGGTCCCGTACCTAAAACTCCCCGTGAAACCGGGAAGGAACATCCCCATCCTGATCGAAACCGCTGCCATGAACGAGCGTCTGAAAAAAATGGGTTACTTTTCCGCAAAGGAATTCAACCGAAACGTGTTGAAATGGCTGGAAAGTGAGAATGCCCGAGCAGTATATTTTCAGAACACAGACAACTATTGATCCATTGGGGAACGTAATGACGGAAAAGGAAGTCACCATCAAGAATCGTGCGGGGATACATGCGCGACCAGCTGCCTTGATCGTGCAAACCGCCAACAAATTTGCCTCGAAAATTCATATGATCAAGGACAACGAAGAGATCAACGCGAAATCCATCATGGGAATCATCACATTAGGAGCCGGATACAATACGAACCTTCGGATACGGGCAGAGGGTCCGGACGAACAGGAGGCGGTCAATGCTCTGGCCGAGCTATTTGAACGCCGTTTCGAAGAAGAGTAACCTTCCCAGGACTCTTTTATACGTTTTCTTGCTTTCCCTTCTTTTCCCCCTGGACCTCCGTCCCCTGGAAACCACGTATCTCCCTACTGCCGAACCCCGCACGGTGCAAATTCTCGCTTGCCTGACACCGGGAGAAGTGTCACGGCTACAGGAAGCCCTCAAGGATGGGTACAGGTCCGAAATCTCTTTCACCCTGCGGATATACGAGGCCAGGAAAACGGTATTCTTCGGAGACACCCTCCTGTATGAAGCGCAGCACACCTACACCGCCTGGTGGGATCCTGTCGGTCGAGAATACCTGCTTGCAACACCCTCGGGCGAACAGTTCCATCACCCCTTCTGGGAACAGTTCTATTCCCGCTATACCCACTCGCCCCTGTTCCGCCTCCCAGCCTTAAAAGGAATGAGAATGTATACCACCTGCCAGGTAGTGCTGAAACCACAGCTCTTCAATCCCCCCCTGCAAATCTTGAACAGTGTTGGGCAATCCAAATCGATTGCCAGTAGCTGGTTGCGGATGGACTGGGCCCCATGAGAAAAGACACTTTCCAGGCAACTTTCCTGGGGTTACTTTTCATGTACCTCGCCCTGATCGTGCTGGTCCTCCTCTTCTCTACCCGTCTCATCCCGGACCTTTCACAGGGATACACGACCCAGGGATGGATCCTCCTCCTTCTGGCTCTCTTTTTCCTCCTGTTTCTCCTGGGAATGGTGGGGCTGAACATCCTCAGGTTGCTTCGTGATAGGCATTCCCGCAAACCAGGGGTACGGTTCAAGGTCCGATTGGTTGGATTCTTCATCTTGATCTCCGCTGTGTCTTCCATTCCGCAAGGAGTCCTTTCCGTGTCTTTCTTGAACTCTGCCGTAAACACGATCTTTCACCCTTCCCTGCGGGAAGCACTGGAGGGAGGGTTGTCCATCGCCATCACCTACTATGACGAAAAGATCGAACACATCCGGAGCATCGGCCGAAATCGGTTTGCCCAGCAGGTGTTGGAGCGGCCTGACCGGGGCACTTCTCGGGCCTGGAACGACCTACGCTCCCTATATCCGGATCTTTCTGCCTACCAGGTGTTTTCTGGACGGGGGGTGCCTCTCTTTTTTGCCGGGAATACCGCACTGTCCCTCGAGGGTCAGGCCGCTCTATCCTCCCCCGAAGGATTATCCCCTCGAGAAACGAAAAGCGGAGGGGTCACGATTCTGCGTTTCAAACAGGTCATCGGCACCGATCCGAACCGTCCCATCGTGATCTTGAGCTTCACCCTTCCCGAATCCTTCGATCGGAACGCAGAACGAATCACCACTACCCTCAACACCTTCACCCAACTGGAACAGCATCGCACCCGATTCAATGCAACGGTGATCATCGTCTATTCCTTCTTTGCCTTCCCCCTCCTGTTGTTATCGATCCTGGTCAGCTTCCTTCTCAGCGATGAAATCATTCGCCCCATCGTGAACATCGAGGAGGCCACTCGGAGAGTGGCAGAAGGGGATTTTTCCTACCGGATTCTCTCCCGTTCACGGGACGATCTGTTCCACCTGGCAGAATCCTTCAACCGGATGGTTACGGAGCTGGAAAAGAGCCGCCGGACCCTGGTTCAAACGGAAAAGGTTACCGCCTGGCAGGAGATCGCCCAGCAGCTGGCCCACGAAATCAAGAATCCGTTGACACCCATAAAGCTTTCGGCGGAACGGTTGCTGAAAAAATACCAGGAGGATCGGGAACATTTCGATCGGATCCTTCAATCCTCGGTGGAAACGATCCTGAAAGAAACCCACAGTCTGGACAAACTGTTGAGGGAGTTCAAAGATTTTTCCCGCTTGCCTACCCCTGTAATGCGCCCGGTGCCGCTGAAGCAGATCGTAGAGGAGGCCATACAGGGGTACAAGTACACTCCTCGAATCCGAATCACGGTGGATCCCATTCCCGATTCCTTAATCCTGATGGCCGATGCGGATCAGATCCGGCAGATGTTCACGAACCTGCTCACCAACTCTATCGAAGCCATGCCGGAAGGCGGAGATATCCGTATCCGAGCAGATCTTGTGAAAAAAGGGAATACTCGCTACTGTAGAATCCTGGTATCCGATACAGGAGTAGGGATTTCGGAGGAATACAAGAACCTTGTGTTCAACCCATACTTCACTACCAAAGCTCAGGGAACGGGGTTGGGATTGTCCATCGTGGAACGAATTATCTTCGATCATAAAGGTCAGATTTGGTTCGAATCGGAACAGGGGAAGGGTACAACCTTCTTCATCGATCTTCCGTTGGAGTCGGGCGAATGAACACGATCCTCATCATAGATGACGAACCGGGTGTCCGTTCGGTGCTGAAGGACATCCTGGAGGACGAGAACTACCACGTGTTTACCGCAGACAACGGATACGCGGGGTTGGCCCTATTGGAAAAAGAGGCTATAGATCTGGTGATTCTCGACGTGTGGATGCCCAACATGGGGGGGATCGATGTATTGAAGAAAATCAAGGAAACCTACCCCTTCACCGAGGTAATCATGATCTCCGGCCACGCCAATATCGATCTAGCCGTGAAAGCGGTGAAGCTAGGGGCTTTCGACTTTCTAGAGAAACCCCTTAGCCTGGATCGAGTTCTCACTCTTACCCGGAATGCCCTAGAGCTGGAAAAACTCAAGAAGGAAAACCTCCAACTCAAGCAAGCGGTTCTTTCCAACGACGAAATCATCGGGGTAAGTCCCCCG
>Ga0123519_10006363_pt1 | contig 18587 bp, 16 predicted proteins | sample YelNatPaOPRAMG02_FD_87396 | JGI IMG/M metagenome (GOLD analysis project Ga0123519, IMG submission 87396) | Hot spring microbial communities from Yellowstone National Park - Yellowstone National Park OP-RAMG-02 (version 2) | ecosystem: Environmental > Aquatic > Thermal springs > Hot (42-90C) ... | reverse complement strand
GAAAATTCTCCAAGATGTGGTGTTAAGATTGAATTTTTTAAAGACAGCTTTTTATCATCAATGAAATAAGAAAGTAAATTTAATCCATCAGCATCAATTACTTTTTTCTTTTCTGGATAAGTCAATAATAATCTTCTCAAGAATTTCAGAGTTTCTTCATTCTGACCAAGTCCAGGTCCAATCATTAAAACATCTGCCCAATCAACCTTTGATTTAATTTCATCAAAATCATTTTCAAGGAAATAATTTCCATTATTATTTTTAAGTGGATAAGTCATTACTTCTTTCAAGCTTTTAGCATAAACGCTTAAAAGTTTTTGAGTAGTTAAAAGCAAAACTCCACCACATCCTGATCTTAAAGCAGCTTCGCAGGACATTTTAGCTGCACCAGTCAGTCCAGCTGAACCAGCAATTGCAAAAACTTTTCCCACAGAATATTTATGTGCGTCAAAAGGTCGTTTGGGCAATCTCTCGTAAATGTCAATTTCTTCAATCAAATGTTTTTTGATTTTGTCTGAGTTACTTAAAGAATATGGGTAACTGATATCAACAATCTCAACTTTACCACAAACTTTTGGTCCATCATTGATTAACAATCCTACTTTAGGTAAGCCCATCGTCAAAGTATAATCAGCATTAAATGCGAGACCTAAGATTTTCCCATTATCACTTGATAAACCTGTTGGAATATCAACTGCCAGTTTAATTGCTTTATAATCATTCGCCCATTTGATTGCTGATAAATAAGGTTCTCGAATTTCAGAATTTAATCCTGTTCCGAGCATCGCATCAACAATTAAATCAAACGGCCCATAAAAAATTTCTCTGATTCTATTTAGAGATTTAGGATTAATGTAAATTTTCAAATTATCTTCTGCATCAGAAATTTTCTGGATGATTTCGAAATTAATTTTAGCATCACCAGATATTTTTTCTGGATTCCCAATTAAAGCGACACAAACATTATAACCACGATTTACAAGATGTCTTGCAATTGCAAAACCATCACCACCATTGTTACCATGACCACAAAGAATTAAAACATTTGAAATGCTTTTTTCATTTGACAAATCGGAAATAAAATTAACAACTCCAATTGCAGCATTTTCCATTAAGATTAAGGAAGGAATATTAAAAAGCTCAGTAGCTGAATGATCCAGTTCTCTAATTTCAGTCGCAGTTGTTACCTTTATCATCTTATCATAAATATTTTGTAATTAGATCCAGTACAATACCTGGAGTCAATCCAAGTTGAAGGATAAACAAAACACAAATTGTGAGAACAAAATAATCACCTGCAGAACTGAATAACTCTGTTTTCTCCTCCCCACTTTTGAAGTACATATAAACAACAACTCTTAGATAAAAATAAGCTGAAATTACACTCGAGATTACACCAATCACAGCAAGATAAGTCATATCAGCTCTCACAGCTGAAAGAAATACATAATACTTCCCGAAGAAACCACCAAAGGGTGGTAAACCAGACAATGCAAACATTAAAATCGACATTACAGCAGCATACCAGGGATGTGTATTTGCCAGACCTTTATAATCATCCAGAGAAACTCTTTTTTCAAAATCATTTTCAAGTAATGAGATCATAATGAAAGCGGCAACATTCATAAAAGTATAAACTGTTAAATAAAAAATCACACCACTAAATCCGAGTTTATTTGCTGCAGCAATTCCAATTAACATATAACCAGCATGAGCAATACTTGAATAAGCAAGCATTCTTTTCAAATTATTCTGAGCAATAGCTGTAATTGAACCAACAAGCATTGATGCAATTGCTAACCATCCAATAATTTTCGAAATATCTTCAAAGTTAACTCGAACGGAAAGTGTTCCATAAAGAATTACGATCAATGCAATAAAAGCTGCTGTTTTACCAGCAGTGGACATAAAAGCACTTACGACAGTCGGGCTACCTTCATAAACATCTGGAACCCACATATGAAATGGTACAGATGCAACTTTAAATGAAAATCCAATTAACAATAAAACCAATCCTAAATTAAAAAGTGGCTTGTAGAGTAAATCAGGAAAATTCTTAATTATAGTTTGAATGTTTGTCGTTTGAGCTGAACCATAAATCAGAGCAATTCCATAAAGTAGAAATCCAGAAGCAAATGCACCAAGCAAGAAATACTTAAATGAAGCTTCGTTATTAAACAAAACTTTTCTGTTAAAACCTGCAAGAACATAAAAACTTAATGACATTAACTCGAGAGCTAAAAAGGTTAAAATTAAATCTCGTGATGAAACCATCAACATCATTCCCAAAAGTGAACTCAGAATCAAAATGTAAAATTCACCGTGATTATAATTTGCTCTTTCCAGATAATACTTTGAAGAGATAATCACAAGAAATGATGTAAGTGAAAGTAAGAAATAAAGCAAATTGGTAATACCACCACTATGGACGGTTCCGTAAAAATTAAAATCCTGTGAATTAATCGTCCAGAGAGAATAAAAAGAAATAAAAAGCAAAACAATAATTGAAAACCAGTAAACTACATTCTCACCTTTTTTATAAAAAGCTTCTATTAGAATTGTTGTTATGAGTGAAATTGAAATTAAAATTAACGGCAAAGTATTGATGTAATTTTGTAGTTCCATAACTAATCTATGATGATTTGGTTTTCTTCTGGTAATTCGATACGAACTAAATGTTCATTTTCGATATAAAGTAAAAGTTTAATGTGTTTGGAAAAATCAAAAATATCATCTGATTTTTCACAGACTATTAGTTTAATATTATCATACTTAGAAAACTCATTTTGAATGTCTTTATATTTTTTGAAGTATACATCAGTAAAATTGTCATGTTCAATAATTTCAACTTCTGAACTCGAGGAAGAAAAATCTGTGATGATTTTATCTTCGAAAATGATTTTCAAAAACTCACACTTAAACGGAAGTATTACACGATTGTTGTAATAAATTCCGTTTCTTTTTTTGTCTAAAGCTTCTTTTATCGTACTCATAATTAACCTCTCCCATAAAAGAATAATAACCAGATTAATGTAAAAACTGGCAATAAAATTGGTATTGAATACTTCACAACATATCCAAAGAATGATGGAAGTTTAATACCCGAGCTTTCTGAGATTGATTTTACCATAAAGTTCGGACCATTGCCAATGTAAGTCATTGCACCAAAATAAACCGCACCAACTGAAATAGCCATAAGATAAATTGGATCATGTGTTTCAAATATTTTCACATGCTGATAATTATCAATACTTAAACCGAATTTACCCATAGCTGCACTTAAGAAATTAAGATATGTTGGTGCATTATCAAGAATGGATGATAACAACCCTGTTCCCCAGTAAAAAATGTCAGCAGTAAGTTTTTCTCCATAAGTATGAGTTTCATAAGCAACTAGTTGAAGTGCAGGAATCATAGTTGCAAAAATTCCTACAAATAAAAACGCCACTTCTTTAATTGGTTCAAAGTCAAATTCATTGCCTTTCAAAGCTTCTTTATCAGCTCTCTTATAGGAAATAAACGCAACTGAAAACATTATTATTTCTCTAATTCCAAAAGGTAATGGGTCAAGAGAAGGTACAAAACTTAAAACTCCAGGATCAAGAAAAACAGAAATTATGATAATTAAAAGGTAGAGAAAATTTTTCTTTCCTCTAATCTCAATTTTACCTGTATATTCTTTCTCATCGTCTGCCGCTTTTGATTTATAATTATTTAAGTCGATTAGATAAAAAATTGCAAGCACCAATCCTATAGCTAACAACCAGATATACCAGACATGTTTAATAACCCAGAAAAATTCTATTCCTTTTAGAAAGCCCAAGAATAATGGTGGATCACCAATAGGAGTAAGTCCACCACCAATATTGCTCACAATGAAAATAAAGAAAATGATGTGATAAGGCTTTATTCGATTTCTGTTCATTCTAATGTAAGGGCGAATCAAAAGCATTGAAGCACCAGTTGTTCCAATAAGATTTGAAATAATCGCACCGATAAAAAGCAAAATCACATTAGCAATCGGAGTGGATTTTCTGTCAACCCTGATTAAAATTCCACCAGCTACAACAAATAACGATGTGAGAAGAGCTATGAATGAAATATATTCCTCAAGAGTATGCAACAAACTCAATGGATCGTTGAATATAAATAGATAATACAAAACTGTTATCAAACCAAGTGTAATTGAAACTTTAGGATAATTATGTTCCCAGAAATGACGATAAAAAAGTGGACCTGTTGCAATCATCAATAAAAGAACTATGAAAGGAATCACCATATAAGGTGATGGTGGATTTTCAAAAATATTGTGTTCAGATGAATGCTCACTTTGAGTAATTTCGGTCTTTTCACTCAAATTATTTGCAAGACTATATGATGGTGAAAAGAATAAAATTGAAAAAGAGAACAATGTCAGAATAATCAGAAATCTTTTCATTTTCTTTCCTATCTTTTAATTAATTCAACTTTCTGTGGATTGACATCTTTCAGAATAGACTTAATCGATAATTCTGATTTATTTAGAAAAGTTGACGGATAAATTCCAATCCAGACAATGAACAAGAGAATTGGAATTAATAAGCCTATCTCTCTCTTATTCAAATCTTTTAATTCTTTATTATGAGGATTTTCGAGTTTACCGAAAACAACACGCTGATACATCCATAATAAGTAAACAGCCGCGAAAATTACACCAGTGGCTGCGAAAGCAGTATACCAATAACTATTCAATACAGGTGATTTAAATGAACCAATTAAAATTAAAAATTCACCAATGAAGCCATTTAATCCTGGCAATCCAATTGAACTTAACGAAACGATTAGAAGAATAGTTGAATAAATCGGGACAACTTTTGCAAGTCCACCAAATTCGGATATCAATCTCGTATGTCTTCTGTCATAAATCATTCCTACCAACAAGAACAAAGCTCCAGTTGAAAGTCCATGATTGATCATTTGAATTAAAGCACCTTGAGAACTTTCAACAGTCATTGCGAAAATTCCAAGAACAACAAAACCAAGGTGACTCACTGAGCTATAGGCAATTAATTTTTTCATATCAGGTTGAACCATTGATACTAAAGCACCATAAATAATTCCAATTATTCCAAGAATACTAATGTATGGTGCAAGTTCAATTGAAATTTGTGGGAACAAAGTCAAGCAAAATCTTAACAAACCATAAGTTCCCATTTTCAAAAGAACGCCGGCAAGGATTACACTACCAGCAGTTGGAGCTTCAACATGGGCATCAGGTAACCAAGTATGAAATGGAAAGATTGGAACTTTGATTGCAAAGCTTAACGCAAAAGCTAAAAACATCATTAATTGAGTTGAATGTGCAAGTGTCGGAGAGATAGTTTTTAATAGAGTATAATCTGTTGTGAAATAACCGAGTTTATCCATTGCAGAAACACCAAGTGCGATAATTGCAACAAGCATCAATAAACTTCCGAACATCGTGTAAAGGAAGAATTTAATTGCTGCATAAATTCTATTTTCACCACCCCACACTCCAATAATAAAATACATTGGAATTAACATCGCTTCCCAGAAAATATAGAACAAAAACAAATCAAGGGAAGCAAACACACCAATCATTCCAGTTTCTAATACTAAGAAGAAGAATAAAAATTCTTTTACTTTTGTTTTTATACCTTCCCACGCAGAAATGATTGTTAGTTGAGTTAAAAATGTGGTAAGCAAAATTAGAAGTAATGAAATCCCATCGATACCAATATGATAACTCACATTTAGATTTTTAATCCATAAGAATTTAGTCACAAATTGGAAACCAATTTCATTCTCTCGAAATCCAAAAAATAATCCAAGAGAAAGTAAAAATGTAAGAGTTGAAACTCCTAACGCAAAGTAACGGAGCAAATTTTTCTTCTCACTATTGATAAAAAGTAAAAGAATTGCTCCAATTAATGGTAAAAATATGGTCAGAGTAAGAAGATAATGTTTCATAGGCATCACAATAAAAGTAGAAAGATTATTAGGGTTATTCCAAAAATCATTATTAATGCATAGAATTGAGCGATACCAGTTTGAATTTTTCTTATCAATTTTGCCGTTTCATCAATCATCTCAGCTGTTCCATTAATAAATCCATCAATAATCATTGTATCGTTGATCTTCCATAAAAATTTTTCAGATACTTTCACAAGTGGAGTGACAATTAAGAAATCATAAATTTCATCGACATAATATTTGTTGAAGAGTAATGTATAAAACTTCTTAAATCTATTGATAAACCACTCAATCGGTTTAATATTTTGCAAATAGAAATGACGAGCGAGTAAAATTCCTATAACAGCAACAGCAACCGATAAAAGCATCAAAATAATTTCTGTGAAATGTGAATAAAGATTTACATGAAGTAAATAAGTTTCTGCTGGTTCATAAACAGGCTTTAACCAATTTGCGAACAAATTTCCACTCTCACCAACAAAAACAGCTGGTATACCTACAAATCCACCTATTGCAGACAAAACGGCTAAAATAATAAGAGGGATTGTCATAACTTTTGGAGATTCATGTGGATGAATGTGTGAAGGATATCTTGGATTTCCTTCAAAAGTTAAATTGAATAAACGAAATACATAGAATGCTGTCATTAATGCAGTAATCAATCCAATCAAATAAAGTAAAGTGTGACCAGTTGCAAAAGTTTCCCACAAAATTTCATCCTTTGAGAAGAAACCAGATAGCGGCGGAATTCCAGCAATTGCAAGCGATGCAATTAAAAAAGTTTTATAAGTAATTGGTAGATGATTTTTCAATCCACCCATATTTTTAATGTTTTGTTCTTCATGCATTGCATGAATAACAGAACCAGCACCAAGAAATAATAATGCTTTGAAAAATGCATGAGTCATTAAATGAAATATTGCAGCAGTGAAAGCTCCTACTCCCGAAGCTAAAAACATATATCCAAGCTGACTTATTGTGGAATAAGCAAGAACTTTCTTAATATCATTTTGAACCAATCCCATCGATGCTGCAAAAATTGCAGTTAGAGCACCAATTACAGCAATCACCGTCATCGTAATTTCAGATTGAACAAAAAGTACTGAGCATCTTGATACCATATAAACACCAGCAGTAACCATTGTTGCAGCATGGATTAATGCAGAAACTGGAGTGGGACCAGCCATTGCATCGGGCAACCAGACATAAAGTGGAATTTGGGCAGATTTACCTGTCGCACCAATAAATAGGAATAAAGTTATCATTGTTATAGTAACTTCAGCGACAGGAATTTTTGTAGCCATTGAAAAGACATCATCAAAATTCAAACTTCCAAAAGTTTTGTAGATGAGAAACATTCCAAGCAAAAATCCAAAATCACCGATTCTGTTTACTATGAATGCTTTTTTTGCTGCATCTGCTGTTGTGCTGTTTTCAAATTTTCTATCGTACCAGAAACCAATTAAGAGATACGAACACAATCCAACACCTTCCCATCCTAAAAACATCAAAACGAAACTATCTGCAAGAATCAAATTCATCATCATAAAAATGAAAAGATTCAAATAAGCAAAAAATCTCCAAAAACCTTTATCACCATGCATATAACCAATACTGTAGATATGAATTAAAAATCCAACACCAGTTACAACAAGAGCCATCACAAGTGATAAAGGATCAACTAAATAACTAAAAGAAATATCGAGTCCTTCAACTGCAATCCATTTAAATAGTGGAACAATTACATTCCTCTCAGATTCAGGAAGTCCTGAAATTTCTAAAAACGAAAGCAAAGAAATTAAAAATGCAATTCCAACAACGCCACTACCAATCCAACCAATTATCTTTTCATTTTTAATCTTTGAACCAAGTAATCCATTAATTAAAAATCCGATGAGAGGAAAAACAACTGCAAGATAAATGTAATTTGTTATCATTATTTCCTTTACCATTTAAGGATGTTTACTTCATCAACATTAATTGTAAGTTTATTTCTGAAAAGAGCAATTATGATTGCAAGTCCAACTGCGGCTTCAGCAGCTGCCACAGCCATCACGAAAAATACAAATATTTGTCCACTACTATCTCCAAAAAATGAAGCAAAGGCTACAAATGTCAGATTAACAGCATTCAACATTAATTCGATACACATAAAAATTATTATTGCATTTCTTCTTGTGAGAACACCAATTATTCCAATGGAGAAGAATGCTGCACTAAGAATTAAATAATAACTTAAAGGTATCATTCGAATTTCCTCTTTGCTAAAACAATTGCTGCTATAATTCCAACCAAAAGAACAAATGAAGTAACTTCAAAAGGAACTAAATAAGTTGTAAATAGAAGCTCTCCAATTTTTTTAATCGATCCAGCCTGAATTGAATCTGGTGACGGTTTGATATCCAGATCATCCTTTGCTTTAATGAAAAAGAAAACAGCAAATTGTAAAAGTAGAACAACGCCCAAAATACTCGCAATAATTTTTCTCAAATTAAACGGATCTTTTAATGCTTCTTCATTTTGCAAATTGAGCAACATAATCACAAAAACGAACAAAACCATTATTGCACCAGCATAAACAAGTATTTGAAGCACAGCCAGAAATTGAGCACTTAATAAAAGGTAAAGTCCCGCAAGAGCGAAGAAATGCATTATTAAAAGTAGAGCTGAATAAACAGGATTCTTTTGTAGAATTAACATTACGGCGGATGTTAATCCTATTATTGCAAAAATTATGAAAGTAATAAGTTGAAGGCTCATATTCTGATTTTTCTCTCCACAGCTTAAGGTGTATTTCTGTAAATCATTCTTGGGAAAGGAATTGTTTCTCTAACATGCTCGAGTCCACAAATCCATGCAACTGTTCTTTCAACGCCAAGCCCAAATCCTGAATGAGGTACTGAACCATATCTTCTTAAATCAAGATACCATTCGAATGCTTCTCTTGGTAAATTATGTTCTTCAATTCTTTTCAATAAAGTTTCATAATCATCTTCTCTCTGACTTCCACCAATAATTTCACCATAACCTTCAGGTGCAAGCATATCAACTGCGAGTGCATATCTTTCATCATTTGGATCGCGTTTCATATAAAATGCTTTAACTTGTGCGGGATAATGATGAACCATTACAGGTCTATCGAATTGTTCAGAAATTACAGTTTCATCTGTTCCGCCAAAATCATTTCCCCACTCAAAATCAATCCCGTTCTTTCTCAAGATTTCAACCGCTTCTTCATAATGAATTCTTGGGAATGGTCGTTTAACTTTTTCAAGTTTTGAAATATCTCTTTCAAGATGTTCAAGCTCTTTTCTTCGATTCTTTATAACGGTTTGAACAATATATTCAACAAATTCTTCAGCCAGATCCATATCATCATTCAAATCTGCAAATGCAACTTCTGGTTCAACCATCCAGAATTCAGTCAGATGACGTCTTGTTTTAGATTTTTCTGCTCTAAATGTCGGACCAAAAGTGTAAACTTTTCCAAATGCCATTGCAGCAGCTTCTGCGTAAAGCTGACCTGATTGAGTTAAATATGCTTTTCCTAAATCAAAATATTCTGTTTCAAAAAGTGTTGTCGTTCCTTCACATGCGGCGGGAGTTAGTATTGGTGCATCAACTAAAATGAAGCCATTGCTATTGAAAAAAGTTCGGATTGCGTTAATAATTTCGTGACGAACACGGAGAATTGCATGCTGTCTGCTTGATCTCAACCACAAATGTCTGTGGTCCATTAAAAACTCAACGCCGTGTTCTTTTGGAGTGATTGGATAATCTTTGGCAATATGAATGATTTCAATATTCTTTACTTCAATTTCATATCCACCTGGTGCACGATCTTCTTTTCTAACAAGTCCAAAAACTTTAAAAGATGATTCTTGAGTTAATTCATCAAACTTATTAAAAACATCTTCAGGCAGTAAATTCTTAACGAAGACAAGTTGACAAATGCCCGACCCATCTCTCATTACTATAAAACGAATCTTGCCGCTTGATCTTTTGTGAGTTACCCAACCTGAAAGTTCGATTTCTTGTCCAATATACTTTTCTAATTCTTCTATATAAATTTTCTTCATTCTTTTTTCAAAAAATTTTTACAAAATTAAAAAGAGTGTGACAATTTACAAAGGAATGATTGAACACTTTAAAATAAAAAAGTTGAAGTTTCATCAAGAAGAATTGACAAAACTTCAACTTTAAATTTTAGCCTGAAAAATTATTTTCTTCTTCGTCCTTTTGATCTGTAATTGTCTTCTTCATCTTCTTCGTCTTCATCATCTTCTTCCCATTCTTCCCATTCATCAAAGTCTTCGTCTTCATCTTCTTCTTCTTAATCTTCCCAGTCCTCTTCTTCGATATCATCCCAATCTTCCTCTTCATCGATATCCTCATCCTCATCATCTAAGTCATCACCGTTTACCATATTGTCAGCATAATCAAAAACTGTCTTCACGACGAACATTTTACCGAAGTCTGTAAGTTCAAGTTTGTTCGGTTTTATTACCTCAAAAAACTTAGCACGTTCAATTTTATCTTTATCGAGATTGACATCAATTGGTCCTGGTCGAGAAATTCCACAAGCAATCTTTAATGCGGATTCCTGACCAATTAAATCAATAATTCGATTGATTAATTGCATATCCATTTTAAGTTCCTTTCTTTTTAATTATTAGTTTTAATTGCAAACTATATTTAAGATTCAATTTTATCAAGTCAAAGGTGATTAACAGGAACTGGAAATTTTTTTCTTTTTAATTTTTCATTGTTATGAAACAAATCAGTGAAAAAATTTTTTGGATGTCCTAAAAAAATTTTTATATTTGTAAACGATTAATTAAATATTTCTTTAAGTTCTTTACTTAATGATTATTTATTGGTTGGGCGCGTAGCTCAGGGGTAGAGCATCTGCCTTTTAAGCAGAGGGTCGATGGTTCGATTCCATCCGCGCTCACTAGTTTTCCTTACATTTAATTACTTCGTTTATATCATTACATCAATCTCATCAAACAAATACTACATCGGGCATACTTCCGATCTCAACGATAGACTTAAAAGACATAATCAAAATCTTGTTAAAGCAATTTGATCAAATCAACAAAGTGTAAAAAAGCCCTGCTATTTTCACACAGCAGGGCTTATTTATATTAACGAATGAATTTGGTTTTTAACCAAAACTAAAAACTAAATGTGCTTGAAAACTTTGTAAAAATTCTTGTTGATTATTTTCAACTCCTCCTCTAAAATTCTAAATGTTGTTCTTGTTTTTCGCTAATCTTAAATATTTTTCACAATTCCATGGTTAGTTATAAAATTATTATCCAAAATAACTTATCAAATAATTCATCACATCAACTAACAAGTATACAATTGCTGAAATAGTTCTCTGAAAAATTTCAACAATATCACTTATTGTAATTCCAGTTGTACCTAAAATCCATTGCAAAATTTCAATAACAATTCCAAGTCCTGCAATTACTAAACCAATTGCCAGTGCATTAAAAGCAATGAATGCAATTGCTGAAGCAACATACTTTGCAATTGAAAAACCAATCCAGAAAAGCAAAGCAACACCAAAAATTTTAATTCCTGCGATAATCCAGTCAGAAGGAGAATTCACTTTAGCAAGTTTAGAAGGAAGACTAATGGTGAATTCAAGATTCTTCCCATTTTTATTTATCACATTCCCAGAATTATCAACAAATTTTATAGTTGGTTTTAAGCCATCTCTACCCCAGATAACATTTGCAATTTCATTTGTTTTTGTATTCATCAATCTTAAATGAGGATATGAAACAATATTGCTTTTAACGAAAGACAGCTTTAATATGTTGTAAGAACGATCGTGTATGAATCCTATCTTTAATTCCTTACCAGGATTGTTGTATAAATCTTGAAGCGTTGTGTGTTTATTCTGTACAGCCTGAGCGATTTCTTCTTCGGTTCCATCAAGCAAAATATCAACATTTGGTTTGGTTGGACGATCAGTATCCGTTCCATCTCTTCCATCCCAATAACCAACAGAAGAGTCACACGACTGAAAGAATGGAGTTAAAGATAAAACTCCCAATGCTTTAAGAAAATTTCTTCTACGAATTTTGTTTGATACCTTCATTTTATTCCCCCATTTTTTTCAATTAAAATTTAGAAAAAAATTTTTGTTCCAAAAAATTATGAATCAGTTCATTCCAAAGATTGCGATCGACCAAAGGTACATTATACAATTAAGCCAAAAAACATTTGAATAAATAAGCTTGATAAATAAATTTGCATCAAAATTTCCTAACAAAAATTTGGAGGACAATCAGAGTAATTGAATCTAATTTTACTTGGTATTATCATTTATATCGGTCTTCAACTTTTTCTTGGTTTTTACATTTCTCGTTTCATAAAATCTGAAGATGATTATCTTTTAGGAGGGCGAAAACTCGGATATTTTCTGACGACTTTCTCAATCTTCGCTACCTGGTTTGGTGCTGAGTCCTGTATTGGAACCGCTGGTGCTGCGTACGAATCTGGAATTGCTGGAGTTATTGCAGATCCTTTTGGCTATGGATTAGTGCTTCTTTTGATGGGCTTCTTCTTAGCAATTCCACTTTATAAAATGAATTTAACAACAATCGCAGATTTCTTCAGCAAACGATATTCCGATATAACGGCTCGATTAATTGCACTAATAATGATTCCCACATCAATTCTCTGGGCTGCGGCTCAAATTCGTGCTTTTGGATTAATACTTTCAACTACATCCAATTTGACAGTTGAAATGTCCATCTTGATTTCTGCGATGATTGTGATTACTTATACTGCTTTTGGTGGTTTATTAGCAGATGCATACACTGACCTAATTCAAGGAATAGTTTTGATAATCGGATTAGTTTTGTTGGCGATTTCTGTTTTCCAAGATGGACAGGAATTTCAAATCGTATTTCAAGAGATTACTCACGAGAGATTTAAAATTAATCCAGCTACTGAAAGTTTATCGACTTACAATTTTCTTAAAACGCTTGAAGCTTGGGCAATTCCGATTTGTGGCTCTTTAATTGCTCAAGAAATGGTTTCAAGAATTTTTTCTGCTAAATCCCATATTGTTGCAAAGAGATCTTCAGTATTAGCTGGATCACTTTATATTTTAATTGGTCTTTTACCATTAAGTCTTGGACTCATTGGCTTTAATATATATCCAAATCTTGATCAGCCTGAACAAATTCTCCCGATGATTGCACAAAAGTTTTTATCACCTGTTCTATATATAATTTTTGCTGGTGCTTTAATTTCAGCGATTTTATCAACGGTCGATAGTACTCTCCTCGCATCTTCAGCTTTAATGTCACATAACATTTTATTTCCCTGGCTGAAAGTGAAAGATGAAAAGAAAAAATTAAAAATCTCTCGTTTTAATGTTTTACTTTCTGGAATAATTGCATACATACTTGCAACAAAAGCGGAAGGTGTTTACAATCTCGTTAAAGATGCTTCAGCATTTGGAAGTAGTGGAATCTTTATCGTTTTCATTTTTGGTTTGCTTGGAAAATTTGGTAATGGTTTCAGTGCAATATTAACAGTGCTTGCAGGTTCAATAATCTGGTTTATCGCTCATTACATCTTTGGTGCAGAATTGAGTTATTTAATTTCCTTAGGTTCAGCTATGATGATTTTTGTGATCAGTGCAATTAGCGAGAAAATGGTTCCCAGTTTATCAATTACAATTAAAAAATATTCGAGTTTGATCTTTTCATTACTATTTTTTAGAAGATAATTAAACAAATTTTCCGATTAACAATCATCCAACCTACCCCAACTACTTCTTTCATGATATTGAATCTCTTTAATCTCTTTCATATGTTAATTTTGTAAATAAATGATGAAAGGAATTTATGTTAAATCAAAAATCAATCAAGGATCTACAAAATCGGGATTTAATTGATCACTATTTTTTACTTAAGCGGTTTGAGATAAAACAGAAAAAAGATGGAAGTAACTACCTCGTACTTGAGTTCTCTGATAAAACCGGATCAATTTCAGGAAATTATTGGGAAGGATTTGAAGACTTTCACAAAGAAGCATACATAGGTGCAATTGTTAAGGTGAAAGGCTCAGTTGAGCTTTTTAATGATCGACTTCAATTAAGAATTGAAACGGTTTCTTTTCCTAATAAAGAAAATGATGTTTCTCTAAGTGATTTACTGCCGAGCTCAATTCGTGATCCTGAAGAAATGAAAAAAGAATTCTGGAAAAGAGTTAAAAAAATACAAAACGAATGGTTACGAAATTTGCTTTATAAAATTTTTACTCCAGATAAATTTGAAAAATTTTCTTTTGCTCCAGCTGGAAAGTCATTTCACCATAATTACATTGGTGGGTTAATAGAACATACGCTTGAGGTTGTTCAGATTTGTGATTTAATGTGCGATATTTCTGAAAAGTCAAATTTCCAGCCAGCAATTAACCGCGATTTATTAATCACTGGTGCAATGCTTCACGATGTTGGAAAAATTGATGAGCTTTCATACGAAACTGTTTTTGATTACACAGACAAAGGGAGATTGATTGGTCACATCGTAATTGCAGCGAATTGGGTTTATGGTGCTTGTTCACAAATTCCCTACTTTCCAGAAGAATTAAAAACACTGGTATTACATCTAATTTTAAGTCATCAGGGAAAATTGGAAAATGCTTCTCCAGTTGAGCCAAAGACATTAGAATCAATTATTCTCTATTATGCTGATGAGTTAAGCGCCAAGACAAATGCTTATCGTCAGATTATTCAAGGTGGTAGTGAGCTAAACACTAACTGGACAAAATATCATCATTTAATTCAAAGTTCACTTTTCATTAGCAAAGATCCTGAATATTATCTCAAAAGCGATCTCGATACTCAAAAAAATTCTGACGAGGAAAAAAATGGAAACACGCTCTTTGACTGATTTGATTATAAAAGTGGTTGACAAACTTCTTGAAGCTAAATCAGTTGTTGTTTTTACTGGAGCTGGAGTTTCAGCAGAAAGTGGTGTTCCAACTTTTCGTGATAAAGATGGATTATGGCAGAAATTAAAACCAGAAGAACTCGCAAACTTCAATGCATTTATGCGTAATCCTGATTTGGTCACAGAATGGTATTCTCACAGAAGAAAAATTATGCATCAGGTTCAACCGAATGCAGGTCACTATGCAATAGCTGAACTTGAGAAATACTTTGAAAGATTTGCAGTCGTAACTCAAAATATAGATAATCTTCACAAACGAGCTGGTTCAAAAAATGTTTATGAACTCCACGGAAATATTGAAAGAAATTACTGTATTAAATGTAAAAAATTTTATGACTTAGGTGATAACTATCCAGACAAAGCAATTTATTGTGAATGTGGTGGACTCATTAGACCTGATGTTGTCTGGTTTGGTGAAATGTTACCTGAAGACCAGTACGAAGGTGCAGTTAAAGCAGCACGAACTTGTGATGTTTGTTTTTCCGTTGGAACTTCAGCTGTAGTTTTTCCTGCTGCCTACATTCCAATTTACGCTAAACAAAGTGGTGCTTTTTTAGTTGAAATAAATCCAAATCCAACTGAAATATCTTCAATGGCTGATGTTTCAATTCAGGGAAAATCAGGAGAAGTTTTACCATTGATTGTTGATGAATTTAAAAGAAGAAAGAGTGTTTAAGGAAAAATACTTAATACTCAATTTTCAATTCTTATTTATAATTTTTTTAAATACTAAAAATGTTTTTTATGCTTCATAAACTTGAAAGAATTCAAATTATACATTCTGATATACAAACTGTCTGGAAGTTCTTTTCAGATCCAAAAAATCTTAATGACATAACTCCATCAGACTTACATTTTGAAATTCTCACCAAAAATCTTCCAGATGAAATTTATCCAGGATTAATAATTCAATATAAAGTTTCTCCGTTCAAAGGAATTAAAACAAACTGGGTAACTGAAATCAAACATATTGTTCCACAAAAACTTTTTGTCGATGAACAAATCTTTGGCCCGTATAAATTCTGGCATCACTTACATTTATTTGAAGAAATTGAAAAAACAAAAATTAAAATGACGGATAGAGTTTATTACAAATTACCTTTTTCTCTCCTTGGCGAATTCATTCATAAAATTTCTATCAAAAAGAGGCTTGAAGAAATCTTTGATTATCGTTACAACAAAATCGATGAACTTTTTAATAAGACATTATGAAAAGATTTCTATTACTCATTCTTGCATTTATTTCTATTACCTGTTCAAGTAAAAAAGATTTTATTGAAATTGAATTTTGGACTTTGCAGTTAAGTCCGGCTTTTGATAATTATTTCAATGAACTCATAAAGCGATATGAAACTGAAAATCCGGGAATAAAAATTAAGTGGGTTGATATTCCTTACGATGCGGCTATTCAAAAACTTCTTTCATCAATTATTGCAGGAAATCCACCTGATGTGATTAATCTCTCAAGTGACTTCTTATCTAAATTTGAAAGTATTAATGCACTTGTTGATTTAAAGACACTTTATCCCATAGATACTTTTAAAATTTTTTTACCAAATGCTCTTGAAAATTGCACAATCAATAATAAAATTGTTGCCCTGCCCTGGTATTTAAATACATACATTTTGATTTACAACAAAAAACTTTTGAAAGATGCTGGATTTACAGAAAAGAATCTACCAAAAACTTTTGACGAACTAATCGAATTCATTAAAGAATACAAAAGACAAACTGACAAATTCGCTTTCTTCTGGAATATTGGAAAAGATAGTTACCTTCCAATTATGCTTGAATCGGAAGGCGTTCAAATGATTGATGATGAAATGAAAAAAGCTCTTTTCAATTCTGAAAAGGGAATTGAATTAATTTCTAAATGGGTTGAACTTTACCAAGATGGATTTTTGCCGCGAGAAACAATCATTGCACCAGGTTCAAAAATTATTGAGCCATTTCTTTCTGGAGATGTCGCAATGGTATTTACGGGTCCTGTTTTTATTAAAAGAATAAAAGACAATTCACCCGAAATCTATAAGCAAACTGGAGTTTCTTCAGTAATCACAGGTAGAAATAAAACTCACGAACTTGCAGCAATGTCATTGTCGGTTCTTGCTTCGAGCAAGCACAAGAAAGAAGCTGGAGATTTTATTTTTTATCTAACGAATGCAGAAAATCAATTGAGGTTTAGCAAATTGACAATCACTTTTCCGTCAGTTGTTGAAGCTTTGAAAGATTCATTTTTCACATTTGATGATGGTAGTCTCGAATCAAAAGCACGAATTATCGCGGCAAGAGATCTGCTTGAAGCTCGTCGATTAAGAAAATATCTTCAGCATCCAAAGTTTGATGAATTACGAGACATTTTTGATGAAGCAATCCAGAATGCCTGCCTTGGTAAAAAATCAGTTAAACAAGCTTTAGATGACGCTGCAAATGAATGGAATAAAATATTAAGTGAAGAATATTGAAAAACTTGAGTTCATCAAAATAAATCAAATTAGAAATAGTAAAATAATTTTTAAGAATTCATAACGGATTTCTTGACCAAAATTTCAATCTAAGTTAAATTTCCATTCTCATTCTATTTTTACAATCGATGATGCATGAAAATAATCGTGATGTAGATGTCCTCTAATAATAACTATCTCCGCATCGTGAAATCCTTCTGGTAAATCGGCAGGTCCTATCACTTTGTAAATTTTTGAATTTGAGTCTTTGATATAAAAAGTTGTTTGATTACTAACTGGGTCAACTTGAATTGGTTTGTCTTTTGCAAGGTAAACTCTAACATCAACATTTTTATTGTCATCGACTCCGAGTTTGGTGAAGTCAGAAATTTCTTTTGATTCAGATAAAAATAAAATATAAACGACATAGACGATGAACAAGATAAATATAGCAAGTATTGGTTTTGTATACTTCATAAAAACTCCTTTTTTGATAGTTAAAGCGTTTAAGAACTTTTTAGTATTTCATCGTCACCCTTCGATTGAACTCAGGGTGACAAAAGATATTTTAACTCAATGTCAGGATGAGCCAGTCTGCCTTGAGCCTGTAGAGGGACCGAAGCCTGATGAACTAACTTTTCAAAAATCTATAACTTTAATTTGTCACCCTTCGATTGAACTCAGGGTGACAAAAGATTTTTTTACTTAATGTAAGATTAAGAATTTGTTCAAGGCTTAAGATTAAAAACTCATTAAGATAGAAAAGCATTCGTCACCCTTCAATGAGATTAGGGTGACGAATGAACTTGAAAACTTATTGAATTAAATTTCCATCACTATCGACAAAATGAATCTCACCATAACCTAATTCACGAATTCCTTTTTCAATTTTAGATCTATCACCCACAATTACCCAGACAAGTTTATCAGGTTGAATTACTCTATCAGTTGCTCTTTTAACATCATCAAGATTTAATTGTTGTAACTTCTGTGGATACTTTTGATAGTAATCATCAGGTAAATTGTATTTCACGATTGTAACAATTGAGCCCAGAACTGATCTCATAGTTTCCCAAGTTCCAGGCAACGCAAGAATTTCATTTTGCTTATTTTTATTCAATTCTTCTTCAGTCGGTGGTTTAATTGTTTTAATCTGTTCGAGTTCTTTCTTAATCTCAATCAT
>Ga0123519_10006360_pt1 | contig 18592 bp, 19 predicted proteins | sample YelNatPaOPRAMG02_FD_87396 | JGI IMG/M metagenome (GOLD analysis project Ga0123519, IMG submission 87396) | Hot spring microbial communities from Yellowstone National Park - Yellowstone National Park OP-RAMG-02 (version 2) | ecosystem: Environmental > Aquatic > Thermal springs > Hot (42-90C) ... | reverse complement strand
CCCCTGAAACCCAATAAGGTATAAAAGCAACTACTTACATTAAGGTATTTTTTGCTGAAATACGCAAAAAGAAGCATCTGGAATTTATCTGCTAAAGAAGAAACATTGAAATTCCGATGCTTCAAATTACAAACTATGTACTATGTACTAACCCCTATGTACTCTCTTACTATACCCTACTTCCCTGATGATTTGTGATTTTGTTTCGTGCTTCGTATTTCTCATTTTGGATTTTGCATTGTCATTTTGATTTTTGATTTTTGATTTTGTTTCGTGCTTCGTATTTCGTATTTAGAATTTTGATTTAACATTCTGCTATTAACTATGTACTAACCCCTATGTACTGTCTTTCCATAATGGGCTTCACTAAGGATTTACATCTGGTTTATATTTCTCTAATAGTTGCTTTTTTATATTTTCAATCTGTTTTCTATTTCCATATTGTTATATGATAAATTTATATTATTTTTTACTTGAAAAATTATATCATATTTTCTTAAGTATCTCAACTTATGCACTTTCTCTTTCAGATGCCAAAAATTTTGTTGACATAGAATATAGGTTTTTGATAAATTATATAAAAATATCAGAAAAGAGAGAAAATGAAAATATTAGTTACAGGTGGGGCAGGTTATTTAGGTTCTATTCTTGTACCAACTCTTTTATCCGAAGGATATAAAGTAGTTGTAATTGATAATTTTTTATATAATCAAACATCTCTTCTTGAACATTGTTATAACAAAAATTTTACAGTGATTAGAGGAGATGTAAGAAATATAACTCTTATGAAAGAGTTAATTAAAAAGGTTGATATTATTTTTCCTTTAGCATGTCTTACTGGAGCGCCTCTTTGTTCAAAAAACCCAATTGAAGCCAGAAGTGTAAATTTAGGTTCAATAAAGACATTAATAAAAATAAGAAGTAAATCCCAACCTATAATTTTTCCAACAACAAATAGTGGATATGGAATAGGACAAAAAGATATTTACTGTACTGAAGAAACACCACTTAAACCTATTTCTCTTTATGCAAAATTGAAAGTAGAAGCAGAAAAAATTCTTTTAGAAAATGGAAATTGTATAACTTTTCGTTTTGCTACTCTTTTTGGAATAAGTCCGAGAATGCGACTTGATTTATTAGTAAATGATTTTACATATAGAGCAGTAAGAGATAAATATTTAGTTCTTTTTCAACCTCATTTTAAAAGAAATTATTTACATGTAAGGGATGCTGCTTATGTTTTTGTTCATGCTTTAAAAAATTATAATAAAATGAAAAATCAGGTGTATAATGTAGGGTTAAGTAATGCTAATTTGAGTAAATTGGAATTGTGTTATGAAATAAAAAGAAAGGTTCCTGATTTCCAATTTATAATTTCAGAAGTAGGTGAAGATATAGATAAAAGAAATTATATAGTAAGTAATGCTAAAATAGAAGCAACTGGATTTAAACCAAAATATTCTTTACAAGAAGGGATAGAAGAATTAATAAAAGGGTACCAGATTATAAAATTGACTCAGTTTTCTAATGTATAAATGTTAACAAAAAGAATAATTCCTTGTCTTGATGTAAAGGATGGTAAAGTTGTAAAAGGTGTCCATTTTGAGAATTTAAAAGTTGCAGGAGACCCTGTTGAAAATGCTTCTTTTTATAGTAGAGAAGGTGCTGATGAACTTGTCTTTCTTGATATAAGTGCTACTATTGAAGGAAGAAAAACAATGGTAGATGTTGTAAAGAAAGTTGCGGAAGTAGTTTTTATCCCTTTAACAGTTGGGGGAGGGATAAATTCAATAAAAGATATAGAAGATCTTTTATCAAATGGTGCAGATAAAATTTCAATAAATACTTCTGCAGTAAAAAATCCATCTCTAATTGAAAAAGGTGCAAAAAAATTTGGAAGTCAATGTATAGTTGTAGCAATTGATGCTAAAAAAGTTGATAAAGAAAAATGGGAAGTTTATATTGAGTCAGGGAAAACTCCAACAGGGCTTGATGTTGTTGAATGGGCAAAAAAAGTTGAAAGTTTAGGCGCTGGTGAAATTCTTTTAACAAGTATTGATATGGATGGAACTCAAAAGGGATATGATATAGAACTTACAAAAAATGTAGCGGAAAATGTTGGTATTCCTTTAATTGCTTCTGGAGGCGCTGGAAAACTTGAGCATCTTTATAAAGTAATAACAGAAGGAAAAGCAAGTGCAGTTCTTATTGCTTCAATGCTCCATTTTAGATATACCACAATCCTTCAAATAAAAAATTTTCTGAAAGAAAAAGGAGTACCTGTAAGATTATGAGAATTCTCATCTTAGATGATGGCAATAAAGGAAACTTAATACAATCTTTGGGAATAGCAAAATTTTTTCCATCTTCTGAAATAGTTATAAAAAAAATAAGTTTAAAAGGTCCTTCTTATACTCTTATAGGTAGGAAAGGAAAATATAAATTTCTCAGTAAAATTATTACTATTTTTTGCTTATTGAAATTATGGAAATTTGCTAAACTAATTTTTGAATTATCTTTATTAGAAAAAGAAAAGTTCTGGAAGAAAAAGAGATTTGATTATATAATTTCATCTGGTTCATATTTATCTCCTATAAATCTTTTAATTTCAAAATTAATAGGAGCAAAATCAATAAATATAATGGTGCCTTTTTTACTCCCTTTGAATTTTTTTGATATAGTTGTTATGCCTTATCATGATTATTTGAAAATTCATAAGAATAAAAAAAATATAATTGTTACAATTGGAGCACCTAATTGTATAGATGAAAAATCTTTAGAAGATGGAAGAAAGAGTTTAGAAAAGGTTATTAATATACCCCCTAATTCAAATATAATAGGAATTTTATTAGGTGGGAATGATAATAATTATAGTATTTCTATAGAATGGATAAAAAATTTTTTAAAAGTTATTGATAAACTTAATAGTAATATTAAATTTTTTATTTCTACATCAAAAAGAACAGAAAAAAAGGTAGTAGAATTTATAAAAGAGTATATTGAAAAATTTGGGAAATTTCTTTATGCAGAATTTCCTGGTTTATCACAAAACTCACATTATCTTGGAATTATTGGTTTAAGTAATTATATTTTTGTAACTGAAGATAGTATTAATATGATTTCAGAAGCAATTACAGGTGGGAAACCAACTCTTATTCTTGGAGTTGAAAGAAAGAATAAAAGAAAACTTATATTTGATTTTACAATTGAAAAGTTAGTAAAGGAAAATTATGCTGAATATTTGCCAGAAAATAAAATAAGTGAAATCCCAGAAATGTTAAAAAAAATGGAAGTTAAGAATTATAAAAAATTAGATGAGGCAAGAGAATGTGCCCTAAAAATATTAAAGATTATCCATTAAATAAAATTTTAATTATAGGACTGAGCTGTCTTGGTGATAATTTGTTAATTACACCTGCGATAAAACTTATTAAAGATTCTTTTAAAAAAGCAGAAGTGGATATAGTAATTGGTCCACGGAGTATTGAATTTGTAAGAAATAATCCATGGTTTTCAAATTATTTTGTTTATAATAAAAAGAAGATGCTTTCTTCTATAATAAATTTAAGAAAAAAAAGATATGATTTAATAGTAGATTTTAGAAATTCTTTATTACCTTTTCTTTTAAAGGGGAAATTCAAATTGACATTTTTTTGGAAAGAATTTACCTCAGAAAAATTTTTCACTCATGAGAGTGAAAGGATTGTTAGATTTTTAGAACCATTTTTTGGGAAGCCAGAGGAGATTAGATTATATTTTCCATTCAATAACTCAGATAAAGAAAAAATTAGTGAAATTTTTAAAACTTTTAGAATAAAAAAATCTGACCTTATAATAGTTTTAAATCCTGGTGCAAATTTTATCCATAAAAGATGGAAAAAAGAAAACTTTGCTGAACTTGGGAAAATTTTAATATCTGATTATGGTGCAAAAATAATTATTATTGGTGGAAGTCAGGAGATTACACTTGCAGAAGAAATAAAGAGTTTAATTGGTAATACAAATGTTTTTAGTATCGCTGGAAAATTAACATTGCAACAACTTGCTGCTTTATTTGAAGAAAGTGATTTACTTATTACAAACGATACAGGGCCAATGCATCTTGCATCAGCAGTCCAGTGCCCTGTTGTTGCAATATTCGGACCAGGTAATCCTTATAGATATGGTCCAATTGGTACCAAAAATTATGTTGTTCATATAGAAATTGATTGTTTCCCTTGCAGGATTAAAAGAAATTGTAAGAAAAATTTTATATGCATGAGCAAAATTACTGTTTCGGATGTTATAAAATCTGTAAGATTAATTCTTGATGAGGACAAACAATTATCTTTATTTGATATTGAATAATGAAAGTATTATTGATGGTTCCTGAGATGGAACTAGGAGGTGTAGAAGAAGGAACTTATGATTTAGCAATTGGTTTAAAAAATTTAGGGATTGAACCTATTGTTGTTTCTGGGCCAGGATATTATATTCAGTTACTCAAAGAAAAAAATATAAAATGGTATAACCTTCCTACATTTAAAAAAAATCCAGTCAGTTTTATTTTTGGATATTTGAAATTAAAAAAAATTTTAAGAAAAGAAAAACCTGAGATTCTTCATTGTAGAAGTAGATTTCCAGCATGGATTGCATATTATGCTTTAAAATTTTTACCTAAAACACATTTTATTACCAGTATACACGGATTTTATAAAAAACGTTATTACAGCAAAATTTTAGGTAAAGGAGAAAGAGTTATTGTAATAAGTAAATCACTGGAGAAATATGCTAATAGATTTTTAAAAGTACCTTCTGAAAAAATAAGAGTTGTTTATAATGGAGTAAAGTTTGAACCATTTATAAATTTAAAAAAAAATTATCATACAGGTTTTATCATAGGAGGAATTGGAAGGTTTACTGAAGTGAAAGGATTTCAGTATTTACTTTTTGCAGTTAAAAAAATAAATAAAAAAATCCCTAATATAAAAGTTTTTCTTATAGGAAAAGGTGGTTATAAAAAACATTTAGAAAAATTAGTTTTAAAATTAAATTTAGAAAATGTTTATTTTTTTGAAGGAAAATCTTTTGAATTCTTACCATATTTTGATGTAATTATTGCTCCCCATATAAGTACTGAAGAATCTGTAAATGAAGATTTTGTATGGACAGGGAGAGTTTGTATAGAAGCACAACTTGCTGGGATTCCTGTAATTACTTCTTTAAATGGTATTGAAAATGGAAATTTTTTAAAAACTTCTAATACTATTTTTGTTCCTCCAAAAGATAGTGAATCTTTAGCAAAATCTATAATTTATATTTTTGAGAATCAAGAGGAAGTTTTACAGATGTGTAAAAATGCAAAAGAATTTGCAATAAAAAATTTTTCTATAGATAAAATGGTAAAAAATACCTTAGAGGTTTATAAAGAAGTTTTAAAAATGTAGAGTAGAGGGCTATTCTGAATCTAAAATATTATCAAAAATTGAAGAAAAAGTTATAATAAAGACATGGGAAAACTTCCAAAAGAATTTGAAAGATTAAAAAAAATAAAAAATCAATTTAAAAAAAGATTATTTTTTGTTGGGATACTTACAAAATATTTAAAAAGAGAAAAAATAAAACCAATAGTTGTAGGAGGTCATGCAGTTGAATTTTATACAGGGGGATATTATTCCACTTTTGATATAGATATTATTGCTGATGGATATAATAAAATTGGAAATATTCTTGAAAAATGGGGATTTAAAAAAGAAGGAAGACACTGGTATAATGAAAAATTACAAATTGCAATTGAAATTCCTTCTAACTTTCTTGAACCAAAATCTTACAATTATATTACAGAAATTAAAATTGATAATCTTAATGTTTATATGATAGGAATTGAAGATATTATAGTTGATAGATTAAATGCTTATAAATGGTGGAATTCAAGAAGTGATAGAGAATGGGCAAAAAAATTATTAAAGATAAGAAAAGAAGAGATAGATTTTGAATATCTTAATAAAAAAGTAAAAAAAGAAAAAATAGAAGATGTTTTTAATGAAGTTTTGAGAGAAATTGAAAATGAATAAAAAAGTTAATTTTGATAGTTATTATAAAAAAAGATTTTTTTTCAATATTAAAAAAGAAGATAAAATAAGGAAAAAACCAAGAGATATTGAAGAAGAAAAAATTTTAGATTTATTATTTGAAAAGTGGATTAAAGAAGTTTATAAAAAGGGATTGATAAAAAAGATAGGAAAAAGAAAATATAAAGTAAATCTATGAAAATCCTCATTATAAAAACAGGCGCCTTCGGAGATATAATCCTTTCTTCTATATCTTTTCAAACAATAAAAGAAAATTTTAAAGAAGGAAAAATTTACCTTTTGACAAAAAAAATTTATAAAGAAGTAGTTGAAGATTGTCCTATATTTGAAGAAGTTTTTATCCTTTCTGAAAACAAAAATTTTTTTAATTTTTTAAAATTAATAAAAAGATTGAGAAAATTAAAATTTGATATTATATTTGACTTACAGGGGAATCTTAAAACAAATTTTTTATCTTTTTTATTAAATGGGGAAAAAAGAATAGGTTTATATGGTAAAAGTTTTGGAAAGTTTTTTTTAACAAAAAGTATAAAGAAAAATAAGTGTTTAAATCCTATTTCTCATCAAAAATATTTTTTTAAAGAAATTGGGATTGAAAAAATATCTGACTTAAAAATCTGGATTTCTGAAAAAAAAGAAATTGAATTTGATAATTTTTTAAAAGAAAAAGGACTTTTAAAAAAATCTTATATTGTTATTCATCCAGTTGCATCTTCTGAATGGAAAACAAAAAGATGGTTACCAATAAGATTTGCAGAAGTTTCAGATATTTTAATTAATAAAGGATATAAAATTGTTTTTATTGGACAAGACAAAAAAGGAATAAAAGAAATAATAAAACTCATGAAAAATAAACCATTTGATTTATCAGGTGAAACTTCATTTTTCCAGTTATCTCTTTTAATTAAAAATTCCTTTTGTTTATTAACAACAGATAGTGCGCCTTTACATATAGGAGCAGTTTTTAAAGTAAAAACATTGGCAATTTTTGGACCAACAGAGCCGGAAAGGCATTGTCCATCAGGGATAAATTATATATATAAAAAAGTTTCTTGTAGCCCTTGTTATAAAAAAATTTGCAGAGATTTAAATTGTATGATAAATATTACAACTAATGAAGTATTAGAAAAACTTGACAAATTATAAAAGTGTATTAAAATGAAAGTAGTAAATTAAAAAACTTGACAAAATTTTAATATATGATTAAATTATTTTACAAAAAATAAAATATTGATTATAATTTAATCAAAAATAGGAGGAGGTGAATAATGAAAAGATTGAGTTTGATAGGGATAGTAGTGAGTTTATTGGCTTTTGTTGTAAATCCGGTTGTTATTTTAGCAGTGCCAGTTAAACTTCCTTCTGGGAAGACGGTTGAAGTAACACAAGCACAGATAGAAGCACTAAAAAAACAACCAGGTATTCAGTATTCTAACACATTGCCAACTTCTCTTCCTGAAGGTAAAATTGCAGTTGCTATCCCAAAAGAATTAGGTGGAGGATATTTAATAGGAACTCCTGAAGCAATAGCAAACGGGTTTAATGCAGTTGGAGTTACAGTTGGTTTGACTGCTGCAGAAGTTGGTGGAGTTACTGCTGCAATTACAGGAGCAGTATTAGGAGCAACATTAGCAGCAATTATAGCGGCTGCTCTTGCTAGTCAAGGAGAGGAAGAAGTAGCACCAAGTCATCATGAAGAAGCACCAAGTCATCATGAAGTGGCACCAAGTCATCATGAAGTGGCACCAAGTCATCATGGGGCAGCAAGTCATCATTAATATTAAATATTATTAGATATAGGGATAAAAGAATAGTAATAATTAGAAAAGAAAGCACTCTAATTTCAAAAAGAGTGCTTTTTTTTTGACATAGCAAACCTTTAACCTTTAAACTAATGTAAATACTCACTTAACCGTTCGTATTTAATGTGTTATGTTTCATATGTTATGTGTAATGTTAAAAAAACATTAAACATCAAACATTTAACATAAAACGACTACACTGGATTCACTGAAGATTTACAAACTAATTGTTAAAGTATGAAAAAGAAGATTCAATTAATCCTTTTATTTTTTTCCCTTTTAAATTTGAATATTATAGCCCAGGAAAGTAACTATATGGGTGCAACAGGTCTTATTAGAATTCCAGATGCAAGGATGATAAATGATGGAGATTTAAGAATTCTTTTTTCTCATAGTTATCCTTATAGGAATGTTGCTATTACTTTTGGTTTTTTACCCTTTTTGGAAATACATGGTGGATTTACAACTTTTATGAATGAGTTAATAACACTTTCTGGTTGGGAGAACTATGGATATAATAAAGATAAAGAAGTAGGTGTTAAAGTTTTATTATTAAATGAAGGAAAGTTCTGGCCTTCTTTGGTTTTTGGTGCAGAAGATTTTTTTGGAACAGGGATTTTCTATACTGAATACATAGTTGCGAGTAAAAAAATAGGCCCTTTTGATTTTACTGTTGGAAAAGGGAGTAATTTTTTGAATGAACTATTAGAAGGTGGAGGAAAAGAACCTAAACAATTAAAAGGATTGTTTGGAGGAGTAGAATGGGAAATTATACCAAAATTTTCTCTTTTATTTGAATATGACCCAACAGAAATGACAGCAGGTAATATAAAAGAATCAATTGACCAGCATTATAACTGGGGATTTAGATATAAACCTTTTAGATGGTTTGATATGGGTTATTCTTTTCAAAGAGGTAAAAATAATAGTGTCTGTTTTTCTTTTACTTATCCATTTGGTGCACAACTTTTTCCACAAGAAAAAGATGAACCATTTTTTGGACCTGTTGACCATTCCTCTTTATTTGAAACGAATATCAGAGAATATCTTGGTAGAATAAAAGATTATTTGATAAAAGAAGGTTTTTCTGATGTAAAAATTACTCTCTCAGATGATTTTACTGAACTTTATGTAGAATATGAAAATAACATTTATCTTTCTCAAGTAAAAGCAATTGGAAGGGTCTTAAGAGTAGTTTGTGCTCAATCTCCTTCAAATATTGAAAGAATAAATCTTATAATTAAAGTAGATGAAGTGCCAATGGTTAAAGTAAATGTTTCTCCAAAGGATTTTATAAATTTTCTTAATAGAAAAATTTCTTTACAAGAGATAAAAGAAAAAATGGAAATTTCTTCTACAATTGATGGTTATTCTTCTGATTGGGGAGAAGATATTTTTGTAGAACAGAAAAAAGAGGATAAGTTTTTTTATGGATATAAATTATTTGAAATTGAACCATATATAAATGACCCTTCTGATTTTTTCATGGCAAGAGTGGGTCCAACTGCACTTTTAGGGAGTGAAATATATAAAGGTTTTTCTTTTGAATCTTATATACATTTTCCATTTTATTCAGATGTTAAAACAAATCTTCCACCAATTTCACAAAACCCTATTAGAAGTGATATCCCTGATTATTTAGATGACACAGGAATTGTTGTAGAAAACACTTTTTTAAATTACAATAAAAGGTTAGGAGAAAATGGTTTTGGTAGAATAACTGCTGGATATATGGAATTGGAATTTGCAGGGGTCTCTGCAGAATATCTTAAATTGTTTAAAGATGGTAGGTTTGGTTTAGGCGGAGAAATAAGTTGGGCTAAAAAGAGGTCTTCTGATTCAATATTTGGTCTTGAAGATTATAGTACAATTACTCCATATTTGAAAGGATACTGGTTTATTCCAGAATTGGACATTACATTACTTGCTCAAGCAGGAAAATTTTTAGGAAAGGATGAAGGAATTCTTTTTCAGGTTAATAGATATATAAGGGGAGGGATTGTGTATGGTTGGTATTCCAAAACAGATACAAGTAATTTTACAGGTCCTAATAGAAATTATTCAGATAAAGGAATTGGTTTTGCTTTACCTGTAAGAGTTTTTAAAACACATGATGCCAGAGGATATTACAGTTATGGATTTGTTCCTTGGTCAAGAGATGTAGGCCAGGTAATGTATCAGCCATACAGTCTTTATGATTTTGTTTTTGAATTTACTCCTTCATATATTTTAAAACATTTTGAAGAAATTTTGGAATAAAAAAAGTATATGTTAAAATACTAATAAATCCGTATTGAACTATCTTTCCCTTGACGGGAGAGAATGAAAGTGAGGGTAATAAGAGGAGAAATCATGAAAAATAAAATATTTATATATCTTGTAATTTGTTTCGCTTTGATACACATAGGAAAATTATTTGGGCAGAATATTCTTTTGAATTCAGAAATTTTTTCTGAAACAGAAATTCAAGCAATTATTATTCCTGAAGAAAAAACATTTAAAATAAAAGAAATACCTGAATTGCAACCTTTATCTCCTATTGAAAAAGTTTTTAATACTAAATCAAAAATAAAAGAATTTGAAGAAGGATTAAAATCTTTTTATGAAACTTTTTATGAAAGTGTAAATATAAAAGAGAAAAAGGAAAATATAAAAGAGAAAAAAATAGATATTAAATTATTTCAAGATATAAAAAAAATAGGAATAATAAGACAGTTTGGTTATGATTTTTTTTCAGTTGCTCCAACGACTTTTGCTCCAGTTACAGAAGTTCCTGTTGGTTCTGATTATATTTTAGGTCCAGAAGATGAAATTATAATAAACATCTGGGGACTTATTGAAGGAAATTATAAATTGCAAATTGATAGAGAAGGTTGTATTTTTATCCCTAAAATTGGAAAAATCTCATTATTTAGAAAAAGTTTTGGAGAAGCAAAAAAAGAAATAGAAAAAGCAATAAGAAGTCAATACAAAAATTTTGAAATATCAATAAGTATAGGAAAACTCAAGACAATAAAAGTTCATGTAGCAGGAGAAGTAAAATATCCAGGAACATATGAAGTAAGTTCTTTATCTAATTTAACCAATGTTCTTTATGTTTCAGGTGGTCCTACAAAAAACGGTTCTTTAAGAAAAATAAAACTTTTAAGAAATAATGAAACTGTTTGTTCTTTGGATTTTTATAGATTTTTACTTTATGGAGATAAAAATAATGATATTCGTCTTCAATCAGGAGACATAATTTTTGTAGAGCCAATAGGAGATGTAGTTTGTGTATATGGAAATTGTATTAAAAGGCCTGGAATTTATGAAATCACAGAAAATACAAAATTAGAAGATATTATAGAAATAGCGGGAGGTACTTTTTCTTTTGGCATAAAACCAAGTATTAAAATTACTTTTCCTGAAAATGGAAAATTAAAAGAGGTTTTTTTAGAAGAAAAAAGTTTTGTTCTTAAAGGTGGAGAATCAATAGAAATTTCTACAAATATTCTTTCAAGGAAAGAACAAAAAATGGTAACTGTAGAAGGGGAGGTGAAAAATCCTGGTGTTTATGTAATTGAAGATGGAGAAAGATTAAGTTCACTTTTACAAAGGGTTGGTGGATTTACAGAAAATGCCTTTTTAAAAGGAGCAATTTTTAAAAGAAAATCTGTTGAAGAATCTCAAAGAGAAAATTTAGATATTTTTATAAAGTTTCAAGAAGAATCTATTATAAGGCAGATAGGTTCTATTCAGATGGGAGATGAACAATCTAAATTTTTAATGCAGCAAAAAGAAATTATCACTACATTACTTACCAAATTACCTTTAGGAAGAATAAGAATAAAAATTACTCCTTATGATATTCTTAAAGAATCAAAATATGATTTAATTTTGGAAGATGGAGATAGCCTTTTCATCCCTCAGTTTCCACAATCAGTTATTTGTATAGGAGCAGTAATGAGTCCTGGTGCGATTGCTTTTGTAAGAGGTGAAAAATTAGAGAGTTATATAAAAAAGTGCGGTGGTTATTCTAAATATGCTGATAGAAGAAGTGTGTTTGTAATTCATGCAGATGGTATTGCAGAATCAATTTCCACTGGGTATAAGGAGATTCAACAAGGAGATGTAATTATTGTTCCTGCAAAACCTTTAGTTTCTGGATGGGCATTTACAAAAGATATTTTCCAGATGTTTTATCAGATTGCATTACCTGTTGCTGCTATTATACAGTAGTCCAAATTTTATAAGGAGAGAAATGGAAGAAGAAATTAATCTTTATGATTACTGGATTATTTTAAGAAAGAATAAATGGTTAATTATTGGTTTTTTCTTTTTCTTTGTTATTTCTTCTATGTTTATAAGTTTAAAGATGCCAAAGGTTTATAAAGCAACAGCAACAATCTTACCTCTCACTTCATCTTCAGAACCTTCATTTAAAACACAACTGGCTGAAAGTTTTGGAATAAGTATAGGAAAAGGAGACCAGAGTGGAATGTTTTTAGCAATTTTAAATAGTAGGACCATGAAAGATGCAGTAATTGAGAAATTTAATTTAAAACAGATTTATAATTGTAAAACAATGCAATCTGCAAGAGCAAATTTAGGGAAAAACACAAAAATAAATAAAACAAAAGAAAATACTATTGAGATAAATGTTTTAGATACAAACCCTGAGAGAGCATCTCATATTGCAAATTTTTATGTAGAGCACTTAGATTACTTATTAAAAAATTTGGATATAAGCCAGGCAAGTTATAAAAGGAAGTTTATTGAAGAAAGATTAAAAGAAACAGAGATGGAATTAAAAAAAGCAGAAGAAAATTTGAAAAATTATCAGATGAAAAACAAAATTCTTTTAGATAATCAAGCATCTATTGGAACAGCAGTTGGAGAATTACAAGGAAAGCTTATTGCTTCAAAAATAAAACTTGAAACTATTAAAAAATTTACTACTGAACAAAATCCAGAAGTAATAAAATTAGAAAATGAAATAAAAGAAACAGAAGCACAGGTTGCAAAACTTCCTCCTATTGAAACAACATTAGGAAGAATTATTAGAGATTTAAAAGTTCAGGAAACAGTTTATCAGTTATTACGAGGTGAATATGAAAGTGCAAGAATTGATGAAGCAAAAGATACACCAAGAATTCAAATTTTAGATTATGCAGTAGTGCCAGAAAAAAAATATAAACCAAGTATAAAACAAAATATGGTTTTATCAGGAATAATTGGGCTTTTTATAGGTACATTTTTATCATTTTTCTTAGAGTATCTTAAAAAATTACCCAAACCAGAGAAAGAAATCTAATTATTAATGCAAATGGGAGACACTTTAATCCTTACTGGACTATCTTTTTATTGACGAGAGAGAATGAAAGTGATGGTGGAATTAAATATTACCCTAATCCTTACCTTTTCCCTCAAGGGGAAAAGGAAATAGAAAATGAATACAAAAGTAGCAGTTATTGGTGGTGGATATTGGGGAAAGAATTTGATAAGGGTTTTTTATGAATTAGGTGCATTGTATAAAATATGTGATTTAGACAAAAAACTTCAACAATTTTATAAGGAAAGATATCCTTCTGCAGAATTTACAACAGATTACAAAGATATTTTTTCTGACCCTATAATAAAAAGTGTAGTTGTTTCTACACCAGCATCTACCCATTATGAAATTGCAAAAAATGCCCTTATGAACAATAAAGATGTTTTTGTAGAAAAACCACTTTCTTTAAAAGTTGAAGAAGGAGAAGAACTAGTAAAAATTGCAAATAACAAAAATCTTATTTTAATGGTAGGACATATTCTTCATTATCATCCTGCTATAGTAAAACTTAAAGAGTTAATTAAAAAAAGAGAACTTGGTAAAATTTTATATATTTACTCTAATCGTCTTAATATCGGAAGGATAAGACATGAAGAAAATATTTTATGGAGTTTCGCTCCTCATGATATTTCTTTAATTTTATCAATTGTAGGCGAGATGCCTGAAAAAGTTTTTTCTTTTGGTGGTTCATATCTCCCCCATAAAGTAGAAGATGTAACATTAACTTTTTTTTCTTTTGCAAATGGAATAGGGTCTCATATTTTTGTTTCCTGGTTAAATCCATTTAAAGAGCAAAAATTTGTTGTAATAGGGAATAAAAAAATGGCTGTTTTTGATGATACACTTAAAGATAAAAAACTTGTTCTTTATGCCCATAAAATAAATTGGTCAGAAAAAGAAATACCTACAATTGAAAAAGCAGATGAAGAAGTAATAGAGATAGAAGAAAAAGAACCATTAAGAGAAGAAGCAAAACATTTTTTAGATTGCGTTAATAATAGAAAAAAACCTTTGACTGATGGAGAAGAAGGATTAAAAGTATTGAAAGTATTAAACCATGCCCAACTATCTCTTAAAGAATAAAAAGGGCAAAAGGTTAAAGACGATAAGCAAGTAGCCAAAGGGAAGGAGGTGCAATGAGTGATTATTATGTTCATCCATCTTCTTTTGTAGATGAGAATGTTTATATCGGGAAAGGAACAAAAATCTGGCATTTTTGCCATTTATTAAAAGACACAAAAATTGGAGAAAACTGTATTTTAGGACAGAATGTTATGGTAGGTCCTGATGTTATTATAGGGAATAGATGTAAAATTCAGAATAATGTTTCTGTTTATAAAGGTGTAATATTAGAAGATGAAGTATTCTGTGGTCCATCTTGTGTTTTTACAAATGTAATAAATCCTCGTTCATTTATTGAAAGGAAAGAAGAATTTAAAGAGACAATTGTGAAGAAAGGTGCAACTATTGGAGCAAATGCAACAATTGTTTGTGGAAATACTATTGGAAGATATGCTTTAGTTGGAGCAGGAGCAGTTGTTACTCATAATGTAGAAGATTATGCTTTAGTTGTAGGAGTACCTGCAAGGCAGATTGGATGGGTATGTAAATGTGGAAAAACATTAAAGATGAAAAATAACCATGCAAAATGTAGTTGTGGTAATGAATATAGAGAAACAGAAGGAAAATTAGAAGTACTAAAAGAACAGTGAAAGGGCATAGGGTGAAAGGCTAAAGGAGAGATATGGTTATTCCAATTCTTGACCTGAAACGAGAATATCAGTATATGAAAAAAGATATAGATGAAGCAATTAAAACTTGTCTTGCTCATCAAAAATGGATATTGGGTCCTGAGGTTGAACAATTAGAAAAAAGGGTTTCCCAATACTTAAATGTTAAACATTGTATAGGAGTTTCTTCAGGAACAGATGCACTGGTTCTTTCTCTAAGAGCATTAGCAATAAAACTAAAAGGTAAAGAATATTTTGATAAAACAGATGAAATTATAACAACAACATTTACATTTACTGCTACAGGAGATGCTATTTTAAGAAGTGGTGCAACTCCTGTTTTTGTTGATATTGACCCTATAACTTTTAATCTTGACCCAGAACAAATTAAATCCTATTTAACTACTCAACCAGTTAACAATTTAACTAAAGTAGTTGGTATCGTCCCTGTACATCTTTATGGTCAGATTTGTGATATGGAAGAAATATTAAGAATTGCAAAAGAATATAATTTATTTGTGGTTGAAGATGTTGCCCAAGCATTTGGTGCAAAACAGCAAGTAGTAAATGGTAAATGGCAAATGGCTGGAAGTATTGGTAATGCAGGATGTTTTAGTTTCTTCCCAAGTAAGAATTTAGGTGGATTTGGAGATGGAGGAATGGTATCTACAAATGATGATGAAATAGCAGAATTGGTTAGGATGCTTTTAAAACATGGTGGAAAAGACAAATATAATGTTGACCATATAGGATATAATGCACGGCTTGATACAATTCAAGCAGGAATTCTTTTAGCAAAATTTAAGTTTTTAGATGAGTTTAATGAAAAAAGAAGAAAAATTGCTCAATTTTATACTAAAGAACTTTCAAAAACAGAAAATATAATTTTACCTTCTTCTATTGGTTATCATGTTTTCCATCAATATACTATTCGTATTCTCAATGGGAAAAGAGATACTGTTCAGAAATATCTTAAGGAAAAAGGGATTGATACCATGGTTTATTATCCATTATGTTTACATCAGATGAAAGTTTTTAAAGAAAGATGTAAAACTTTACCTGCTCTTGAAAATTCTATAAGAGCAACAAAAGAAGTTTTAAGTTTGCCGATAGAACCCTTACTCACAGAAGATGAATTAAATATAGTTGTAAATTTCCTGAAGGACTCTATAAATGAATAGAAATATAACTAAATTTTTCCTTTTAAGTATCTTTTTTGTATTTATTTCAAAAAATACATTTTCATATTGGGAATGGACTCCAGAAACAGGTAGATGGATTAATCCTAAATATTCAGTTAAAGATACACCAAAAGAACAGTTTGAATGGGCAGAAAGTTTTAGAAGTCAAGGAGATTATGAAAAAGCAATCAGAGAACATAAAAAACTTCTTAAACATTACCCAAATTCTGAATATGCACCTGAATCTTGTTATATTTTAGGTCAAATATATCAGCAATCAGGAGATATAGAAGAAGCTTTTGATTACTATCAGAAAATTATTGAAGATTATCCACAATTTCCCAAATTTTCTCAAGTTATAAAAGCACAATCAGAAATTGCTGAAAAACTTTTAAATAAAAAATCAATCAAAATTGTTGAATTTTTAAAAAGCGATAAGGATAAAACTGAAAAACTTGAAAGAGTTATTCAAAATGACCCTTATAGTGAAGAAACTGCTGAGAGGTATTTGAAATTGGGAATTTTTTATTTTAACCAGAGGAATTATAAAAAAGCAGAAGAATCTTTTGAAAAGATGATAAATGAATTTCCTAATTCAAAATTTGCAGAAAAGGCAGAATTTTATCTTATAAAGACACATTATTTATCTATTCCAAAAGTAGAAACAAATCCTTTAGAATATGAGAAAGTAAAGAATGAAATAGATAGTTTTTTAAAGAAATATCCTGATAGTGAAGAAAAAAATAATTTATTAGAAATAAAAAATGAAATTGTTGATAAAGAAGCAAAAAAATTATTTGAAATAGCATCTTTTTATGAAAAAACAGGAAAAAAAGTATCTGCTGAAATTTATTATAGAAAAATTATTAAAAGTTTCCCTGAGACCAAATATGGAGAAATTGCTAAACAGAAAATTTCTGGTAATTAGTTTTTTATTTTTATTTGCTGGTTGTGGATATCAATTAATAAAAAACCAATCTACAAAAAATTTTTTTATTTCAAATTTTGAAAATTTAACATTACAACCACAATTACAAATTTATCTCACAGATAATTTAGAAGAAAAAATTTTGTCTTATCCATATTTTAAGTTGACAAAAAATAAAGGAAAAGCAGATATAATTGTTGATGGTGCAATTAAAAAATTTGAAAGGGAACCATTATTTTTTTCTTCAGGGGACTCAAGTAATATTATAATAGCAAAATTTATTGTATCTGTTGATTTAAAACTTACTAAAGGAGAAGAACAAATTTTTCAAACCACATTAAATGAAAATTTGTCTATATCTCTTTCACAAAATTATAAAGAAGAAGAAATGATGAGAAAAATTACAGATTTAATTTCTCAAAAAATTTTCTCTATTATATTGAAAAAATATGAAGAAGGAAAAATCTGATGCATATTTTATAATATTAGGGGATGACGAGAAAGCAGAAGAATTAATAAAAAAAATAGTAGAGGAATATAAAATTTCTGATTTTGATAAAGTAATTTTTTATGCCGATACAATAAAACCAGAATTATTCTTAAAAGAACTTGAGTTTTTACCCACCTTTTCTACAAAAAAATTGGTTATACTAAAAAATATTGAATTTTTTAACAAAACAGATTGGGATGAAATTATTAAATATCTTAAACATCCTTTCCCTCATATTTGTTTGTTCCTTATTGGTAAGAGTTCAAAAATTTCACTTAAAGAATTTTCACCAATTATATCCAAAATAGAAAAAACTCCAGAAGCAGAACTTTTTTCTACAATATACCAGTTAAAAAATTTAAATACAAAGCAATTAATCTTTCTTTTTCGTAATTATATCTTAAGGAGAGAAAAGGAATTTTCTGTTATAATTTCTGCAATAGAAATATTTTTAAAAAATAAAATTATCAATGAAGGGAAATTACCTCCGGATATAGAAGGAAAGTTAGCAATGCTTCATGAACTTGATTTTTCTATGAAAGTAGGGAAAATTGCTCCTGATTCAGGGATGGAATTTTTCCTTACTTATTTACTTGGATGAGTTACAAATTTATTAACAAATTTCATTAACCTACTTTTTTTTCTTGCCGCAGTATTTTTATGGATTATTCCTTTTATTGCAGCTTTATCTATTTGTTTATATGCTTCTTTTAGGTAAATAGAAGCATTAGGGTCATTTTTCAAAAATGAACTTTTTACTTTTTTTATTAATGTTTTTATTTTAGATTTTATTCTTTTGTTTCTAATTCTTTTTCTTTTTTCTTGTCTCTGTTTTTTTAAAATAGAAGTTTTTTTCTTTGCCATATTTTCCTCCAATTGTAAACGCTAATTCAACCGTTCGTATTTACAGTTTACAGTGAACAGTGTACAGTTTACAGCAAACTACAAACTATCAACGGAAATACTCACTAAACACCGTTCGTATTTCTTGTGTTATGTTTTATGTGTAATGTGTCATGTTAAAAAACATTTAACAACTACTTTGTGTAATGTGTTATGTGTAATGTTTTAAAACATTT
>Ga0123519_10006359_pt1 | contig 18594 bp, 17 predicted proteins | sample YelNatPaOPRAMG02_FD_87396 | JGI IMG/M metagenome (GOLD analysis project Ga0123519, IMG submission 87396) | Hot spring microbial communities from Yellowstone National Park - Yellowstone National Park OP-RAMG-02 (version 2) | ecosystem: Environmental > Aquatic > Thermal springs > Hot (42-90C) ... | reverse complement strand
AATAACTTAGCAATTTTCGTTGCACCAGCAGCAGTGATAGTTGCAGTTAAGGCAGTTGTTGCATTGGCATCAACAAAGTAAATTTTTTGACATTTTTTATTTTCATAATTTTTTTCTATAATTTTATCTCCTTTATGTTTATTTCTCTCATTATTGTTTATTATCCTTTACTTGAATCTTTGTATAAAGATTCAAACCAATTGAATCTACATGTATGTTACAGTAAAACATTTCTCAGACTCACAAGTTGATATTTTCTCAAAATTTCATTATTGATAAATTCTAAGGATCTCTTTCTACAAAGCGTCTTAAGCGTCTTTAATATTGCTTTTTAATGTTTTCCGAACATTTAATTATCATGAGAATTGCCAGATTTGCAATAATAATAATCTTGCTAAGTATTATAATTGCGCCGGTTCATTCATCTTCTCTTAAAAATTGGGATATTGAGGTATCATTAGATGAGATGGTATCAAATTTTAAAGTTGTTTTAGAATATAATGATACAGTTACAAAAAGCGATTATTTCATAAATGCGAAAATATCAAATGTCCATGTGACGGCTGACGAAAAGAAGATAGACTGTGAGGTTTCTGCTCAGGAGCTTGGTACATCAATTGTTTGTAATAATATTTCTGCAAGAGTTATAACTTATGAATTTTCTGCATATGAGCTTATTTCAATCTCTTCAAAATTGAATATCTTCAGATATAGATTCCCTATTCTGGAACCTACAGAGAGATTTTCAGTAACAGTTAAGCTACCTGTAGGCGCTGTACTTGTTGAACAATCGCGCTTAGAAGGCACTGGTTTACAGAGATATGAGCCTAGTTGGGGCATAAGCAGCTCTGATGGAAGACGAATCTTTGTATCCTGGCCTATAAGTAATCCAAAGCTTGGTGATACATTAAATGTAGGGGTTATCTATGAACAACCAATTAACATAAATTTAATACTCATTGGAGCAATTATTATCATCATATTATTAATAATTTTCTCCATAGCATTCTTTTTGAAAAGGGATAGGATTCATGCAGTGCTTCCGGTACTAACCCCTAGTGAGAGAAAGGTTATGGAGATATTACTTAGGGAAAAGGGAGAGGTTGACCAGAGAAAGATAGTTAATGAAACAGATTTCAGTAAGTCAAAGGTTTCAAGAATAGTACAGAGTCTTGAGGATAGGGGCCTTGTTATAAGATATAAAAAAGGACGCGCTAACAAGATTAAGATTGTTCATAATATAAAAAAGGAAAAAGTTGGATAACATTACTTCATAAAAGTTGAATGCCAAGCCCTTATTTTGTCAAAATTCTATGATATTATAATTTCTAAAGATGGAGTAGTTCGTTTTCTCTGGGATATTTCTCGGGGCATTAAATTTCTCTTATGTACCCATAAGTATATATTTTTTTAATATTTGTAAGTAGGTATCTATGACAAGCATTTATGAAGTTCTTGAATATCTAAGAGTTTATGGTAGAGCAAGACATAAAGATATTCAAATGACAGTTGGTAGTTGTCTACAACGAAGTCGGCTATGTTGCCTGATACATTAAACTGTGCAAAACTTGAATTGTAATGGTTGAAAAATTTATTGAATGGATTTTTTCTCTTGTCCTGAATTCTGATTGCGATTCACATAGTGCTTTTATTTATGACCACGCCTTACAGAAAAAAGCTTTTCATTCAACTTTTATGGAGAACCCATTTGGTAGACCTGTAGATTGGGTTTTGCGTAGACTTCTTAGTTATGGGTCAATATAAGTTTTAGGTAATTTTTAGCAAGTTTTTCAGACAACATTACAAATGCATTACAAAATTTAAAATTTATTGTTAAAAATTCATTAAAATATTGAATTTTATGTGATTTTAAAGCCAATTTATGAAATGGCTAAATATTTGTTATTTTTTTATAAAAAGGTTATATATCATTGATGCAACTATTAAATTATATATATCAATTTTTTAAACTTTTATTAAATATATAAAAAACTATATATTTTTTGTTTGCAACTGTTTTAATAATGCTTTATATATACCTATGATACATATTATAGGTATATATTGCTGGATATAGGTATCTATATCTAGCGTCAGATATTCAAACCGCCCGAGAGGGAGGGTTTGGCCAAACAGCCGCATCTCGATGCGGTAAAAAAATTTAAAATGGAGGTATAAAAATGCAGCTAAAGAAATTAATTGCAGCAGGTGCATTGGGCCTGCTTATGGCAGGTTCTTCAATAGCATTTGCAGCAAACTTGGCAGACTATCCATCACCATTCGTTGCTAAGACAGATGGCGGTGCCCAAACATTCGTAGTGGTTGGTGACAGCGCTAAGCCAAGCGACGTTATTGGTGCAGTGGATATTGCCACAAGATTAGGTGGAGAGGTAACAAAAACAACAACAGTACAGTGTGGAGGTAAGACAACAGTTTCAGTGACAGGAAGAACAAGAGAAATAACAATTGATGACGAAACAGTGGAAGGCAAATTTGGAAGCGCTCTAAAACCATCAGCAATTCCATATCTATTGGAAAAAACAATAACATGGAAGGGAGGTACCTATAGCGTTTACGAAGAAATAGACTTATCAAATATTGGAAAGATAGCAGAGGATATAACAGACCAAATGGTAAATGGTACAGCATATGTAAAAATTGACAAAGGAGACGGAACAACAAGCAGCGATATCTGTTATAAATATGTGTTTAAAACCTCAGGTATAGCTCCGAATACAACTTATCCTTTGGAAGTAACACTTCTCGGAGATAAGACATTGACTTTAACAGGCTACAGTGGAGGGGTACAGATCCTAGCTGGATTTATTGATACATTTGATTTGAACACACTTAGCAAAACAGTAGGACCATATAAAGTAACAGTATATGGTTGGGATACATCAGCGAGGAACAAGACCTCTTATACAATAGAGAAAGACGGAGCTTCAGTTCAAACCGATGAATTAGGTATAGGTGATTCAGGGACATACACACTTGGAAGTGAAACAGTTAAAATCAAGGTCCTAGATCAGAAGAAAGGTATAAAAACAGATGGAACAGAATACTGGCAACAGAAAATAGTTGTTGGTAATGAAACAGAAGTACAATTGACAAGTGATCCATATAAATACTATTCAGGAGACAGTACAAGCGGATATGTGATCACAACAAACATTGATGGTTCTACAATAGATGCAGGAGACTATATAGCTGTTTGTCCAAAGCTTCAAAACGACACATATATCAAATATGGGCAGACATTTAACTTTGCAAATGGCTATTTCCAAATAGGATTCCCATCATGGCAGACCTCTAGTTTCAAGACATTTACGATAGAAGCAGATGGTTCAAAATCTTTGTACAATGAGAGTAACCTGACACAACTCTTGATGTCTGACATACCAGCAATCAAAGTTTCAAGTGAAGGACAAAATCTGCAATTAGGTGCAAATTACTACTCAGATCTTTGGGTCCTATACAACAAAACAATAGATGGTGCCCAAGCAGCAGCAGTTGTGTGGATTGCAGAGAAAGACACTACAACAGGAAAACTTAAGAACATAGGATATGACAGAGTGATAAATGGAACAGCAGTTAATTTATTCAACATAACTAATGACCTAACAAGTGGTACATCTGCGTATCAATTCAAGTTAACAAAAGTAAATCAGTCAGGAAACATTGAAAACCGAACACTTGTAGAGATAGAAAACCCAAGAGACAAGATCAGCTTCAATGTAGAATACAATTTCACAAGGAAGATAGTGGACTTTGTCAATTCAACAGGAATTTCTATAAATGGAACTAATGTGAACGAAGAGCGGTATGACAAAGCAGACAATGGCTATGGCAATGGACCTATCTCAGATTATGGTCTCATCATTGATAAACCATTCGCAAACTTTGCAAGTGATAAAGTTGTCTTGAAAGTTCCATCAGAGCAGGTTAAGGCAGTTATTGCTATAGGTAAGGACATCTCAGTCGGAGCAGGTGCAGGAACAGCTACTTCAACAACAGCAGTTCCAATCAAAACACCACTAGGCAAACTGGCATCTGAAATTGATTCAACAATAAAGAGCACAAAGAACCTAATCTTGGTCGGTGGACCTTGCGCAAACAGTCTTGTAAAGGACTTGTTGAATACTGCATGGAATGTTCCGGATTCATGCGCAGCATGGCTGGACTCAACTGGTGCACATTACATACCAGCTGGTCAGGCTATGATAAAATTAATTGACAACGCATTCGGAACAGGAAAGGCAGCATTAATCGTTGCAGGTACAAACGCTGCAGACACAAGAGCAGCAGCAGCTGTTTTACAGGCATACGATGACTATGCAGCAAGTCTGAAAGGCACCGAAGTCAAGGTTGTTGGTACAACTGTAACTCAGGTTGCCTAAGATAAAAGCGCAAGTAAAACAATAAGCAAAAATTTTCTTTTTCTTTTTTATTTTCATTTTAATCAAATACGTAAACCTATGTAAAAAATCTTGCAATTTTTTCTTTGAAAACTATTTTTAGAAGGGATAGATCTTCTTTGTAATTCACGAATATTTTTAGAGAGCAATTACAGCAAATCGTGAATTATTTCATTCGAAGCTCTTTTACTTTCTTCGCGAACCTATCGGATGAAAGAATTAACAAACAAGAATTTGTTCAAAGCAAAAATGAAAAGAACATAATTCATTTTTTCTTCGCGAACCTATCTAAAAATCATAATCTAAAAATATAGGATTCTTTTATTTTCATTGAATTTCAGATGATGCTTGACTCTTTCAACATTATTCAACAATTAAACCAAGATTTCTTTTGTGAAAATCTGCATTACAAAACAATTACAGAAAAACTAAGCTTTATAATTCTGAAAAGTAGATTTTTTCTAAAATCATGTTGCGCTGGTTATACTTTCTATATTGTTTATTCCCATCATTATTAAAGAAAGCTTGTCTGCAGCCATTGTAAGATTCTTAAATGATGTTCCTTGAATATAAACGATGTTTCCATTTAAAACAACTGAAGTTTCTTTTGCACCTGTATTTGGGCCGATAAACCATAAATAGCAGGAATCTTTAGAATACGGTAGACCTGGTATGCTTATGTTTTCTTTGAACCAACCGCTTTCATTGAAATAATATACAGGAAAACTAATTGCTTTTCCTTCATTTGCAAAGTAAACCAATAATCTTGAAACAGTATCAAATACAGCAACTGCTATATATTGATTATCTTCTCTGCTTGTTCCATTGAAAACTATATTCAATTCAGAGCATTTCATAATTAATTTTGCTATCTCAATTTCATTTGTGGTTGGAACATTTATTGACTCACGAATATCATTTCTAAATGTGTATACATGCTCATGCCCAGATATTCTTATCTCGGTCAGGGGCTTCTGTTCGGTGCAACCTGAAATTACTATGATTGCCAAAATAGAAATTAATAAAATTTTCTTGTTCATAAAATCACTAAAAGTTTTTCAACAGTTTTTATTTCTTTATTTTGATGGATTCTATTTGATACAATATATTCAATCTAAATTTTTTCAATATAAGCATTCTTTTATGTTCCTTCTTTCCAGGATTCAAGATATTGTTTCTGCCTGTCGCTCAATTCATCGATTTCAATTCCCAGACATTTCAATTTTAATTTTGCAACCTCTTGGTCAATTTCTTTTGGAACTTTATAAACCTTTTTCTCAAGTTTTTTTGCATTCTTAACAATGTATTCAACGCTCAAAGCCTGATTTGCAAAACTCATATCCATAACAGAGGCAGGATGTCCCTCTGCAGCAGCTAAATTAATCAGGCGTCCCTCCCCAAGAAGATTAATTTTTCTACCATTTTTTAATGTGTACTGATCAACAAAAGGCCTAATTTTTTTCTTACTCTTTGAAATAGCTTCCAATTCTGGAATATTAATCTCAACATTGAAATGTCCAGAGTTAGCAACAACTGCATTATCTTTCATTAAAAGAAAATGCTCTTTTTTAATTATATCAACATTGCCTGTAGTTGTAACAAAGATATCACCAATCTTTGCAGCTTCATTCATTGACATAACCTGATAACCATCCATTAATGCCTGCAATGCTCTTAGCGGATTAACCTCTGTTACAACGACATTTGCTCCCATACCTTTTGCACGAAGGGCAACCCCTTTCCCACACCATCCATAACCGCTGACAACAAAAGTTTTTCCTGCAATAAGAATGTTTGTTGCCCTTATAATGCCATCAATTGTAGATTGGCCTGTACCATAGTAGTTATCAAACATATGTTTGGTTTCTGCATCATTAACCGCGATTATAGGATATTTTAGAACCCCATCCCTTTCCATTGCACGAAGACGAATAACACCTGTTGTTGTTTCTTCTGTTCCTCCTATGACATTACTTATCAAATTCTTTCTTTTTGAATGAAGTGTTGATACCAGATCAGCACCATCATCCATTGTAATATCTGGTTTGATATCCAAGACAGAATTAATATGTTTGTAATATCTCTCATTATCCTCTCCTTTGATTGCAAAAACATCAATCTCCTTTGAAAGGGCAGCTGCAACATCATCTTGCGTACTTAATGGATTTGATGCGCACAAAGCAATTTGCGCACCACCAGCTTTTAGCGTTAACATAAGATTTGCAGTTTCTGTTGTTACATGCAAACAAGCAGCAATTTTTACACTTTTCAATGGCTTTTCTTTCTGAAATCTTTTTCTTATTTCAGCAAGCACAGGCATCTGACTATATGCCCACTCAATTTTGTTTTTTCCTTCTTCAGCCAAATTTATATCTTTTACATCGCTCATACAGGCATCACTTAGAAACTATTTTGTAGATATATTTTTAAATCTAAAAAATTTTCTAAATTCTAGAAAAGTTAATGAAGAATACCTCAGGAATTATTGATTAAAGAAAAGCAAAAATTCATAGTTTGGAGTATTCAATAAACATGAGAAAATGTTTCAACATTAGATTTGAAGTTTTCTACAAAGCCCTAAATTTTAGGAAATCATTAATTTACCATTTTTTCTCAAATCTTAAAATTTCCATGACTACTGCCTCTACGAATATAACCAATAGAAAGAACCAGTATACTGGTAATAATATTAATGCATTCAAATCCTTTGGCTCAAATTTTTCTTTTATTGATTTTATAGAAAACGCTATGAATAATAAAAAAATAGATAGCGACAACAATCCCATAATTCTGACAAGATTAAGATGCCCAAGATCAAGAAAATCTACTATCATATTTTCAATTATTAAGAAAACCTCCTGAAAATTAAGATAAGCAAATGAACCAAACATTCCTACAAAACTTTGTATAGCCTTTACAAATGAGTTAATTGAACTGGGAAGTATGAGAATAAATGTAGGAAGGATTAATAGTGGAAGAACTAACCATAGGACATAAAGAGGGAAAAAAACTGTTCCAATAGTTCCCAATTTTCTATTAAATAAAACATCAGAATGTTTATGTCCGATTTGGAAACCACCTCTGCACCACCTTATTCTCTGTTTGTGAAGAGACTTTAATGAATCTGGTGCTATGGTTTTTGATACTGCCCTATCTTCAGCAATAACCTTATAGCCAGCTTTATGCAATCTTATTGAGACATCACAATCCTCAATTAATGTATCATTGCTAAAACCATTAATTTTTTCTAAAGCAGATTTTCTATAAGCAGTTAATGGGCCAGGAGTTGTAATAACTGCCCCAAAAAATCCTTGAGTTATTCTTTGAAATGCCTGCTGAAAATATTCTAATCTTTGGAAAAATGTTATGAAATTTTTATGATTAGCAACTTTTATTGTTCCAGCCACTGCACCTATTTTTTTATCAGCAAAATATGGAACAAGGTAATCTAAGCAATCCTTTTCCGGAAATGAATCAGCATCTACTGTAACTATGATTTCACCTTTTGCTATTTTTATTCCCTCATTCAATGCTAATGCCTTTCCAATATTATTTTTTAGATTAAGGAATTTTATACCGAGTTTCTTACATATCCTTTCGCATTTTTTTTCGCTGCCGTCTGTTGATCCATCATTAATTATAATAATTTCTTTGTTCGGGTAGTCAATATTATACACAGATTTTATTGTTCTTTCTATAAAATCAAATTTATTGTATACTGGTACTATAATTGAAACAAGCGGTTTTTCATTATATTTCTTAAATTTGGTTGATTTTTTCTTCAGATATAAAGCTATCCAAAATATATTTAGCACCATAAATAATATCATTTCAGCTATAATTATCTCTTCCATTTTCAACACTTTTTGATATTTTTAATCTTAATTATTAATAATAATATTGAGTGTTATGAAATTTAAATTTGATAAAATAGATTTATTAATTATAATAGCAATATTTTTTATTTCAGGTGTTGTATTTATTTCTTCATATAAGGGTTATTGGTGGGATGAGGCGGTTTATTTAGGATTGGCAAAAAGCATACAAAATGGGCACTATCAGATAAATATTGGTGATGAAACAAATAGGGCACCACTTTATCCATTTATTATATCTTTCTTTCCAATAGATATTCTTGCAAGGTTGTTTTCCTTATTATGCGGAGCATTAACTGTTTTTATTGTATATACTTTTACAAAAAAGCTCTTTGATAAAAAAACAGCAATTATTGCTTCACTTCTGCTTGCGACATCGAATACATTCTTATTTTATAGCCAAAAAATTCTTACAGAGTCACTGTTTGCTTTACTTTTTATGTTGGCTTTGTTTTCGTTCTATCTAGGAGAAAAAAATAAAAAATATTTTATATTATCCGGAATTTTAACAGGGCTTGCATTTCTTACAAGATATCCAGGAATTGTTCTAATACCGATATTTGCATTATATATGGCTGCAAAGGTTATGATATCTAAAAACAAAATAATTTCTTTAATAACAAAAGAGCTTATTTTAGGAATAATTTTATTTCTTCTGGTTTTAGCACCTTGGCTTATCATGAGCTATAATATCTATCATGACCCATTAGGTGCGCTGAAAGATCAGTTTTCTAAGATGCCTGTAGAATATGCATCAGGCCCATGGTATTATTATATAAGGCATTCATTTGAGATTTTTGGATTTGTCATAATATTTTCAGTTCCTGCCTTAATTTATGTAATATTGCACAGGAAAAAGGAAAATCTTTTTATTTTAATATCAATCTTAGCTGTGTTGTTACTATTTTCGTTTATTATTGCAAGAAAGGAATTAAGATATCTTGTATCCTTTAGTCCCATATTTTATATTTTTTCAGCTATCGGTGTTACAAAATTTTCTAAATGGTTTAAGAAAGAAAAGATTGTTTTGGGATTTGTTCTGTTTATTTCTTTCTTTAATCTTGTAGCAGCAATTCAAACATCTTTTTATGACTTAGATTCAGGAAGGGCGATGGTTGAAACAGGAAATTACATAAGAAATCTAAATACAAGCTCAGTCATAGCTGAAAATTATCCTGTTCTGAATTATATCTCAGGAAAAACTATATATCAATTTCCACCAAATATAACAAGATTCTATGATTATGTAAGAATTCTAAATATTAGTTATTATGTTATTGATGTTAGGGAGCCAACTACACCCGATTATGTCAAAAATCTCAATTGCACACCAACATTTAAAATTAATGACAGCTGGAACAACGTAACTGTTTGCAGATTATTTTAATTTCTGTAGTTCTCTCAAAACATTGGTTGCATAGCTTCCTTTTGGTAGGAAAAATTTTAAGATAACATCGCTGCCAAAAATTTTATAATCTATTTTTGTCTTGATGAACATCTTTCTTTTGCTACCATTACAACATATTCTTAGTTCATCTATCTTGAAATCCTTTATATTGATTTTTTCTTTTTTTAGAATCTTCTTGATTATTTTATCAATTTTGCTATTTCCTAATTTTGTGTTATAGCCAACAACAGGAATATATTTGAAATAAGGTTTTTTGTTTTTTCTAATATATTCATTTACTGTTTCATTAAATATATATGATTGATAGGCATGAATAAAGAATTTGGCATGTTTTTTGTCAATTCTTTCTTTATTAATTAGGATTAATTTTCCAATTACATGATTATTCCTTCCAAAACGCTGAGGACCAAAATAATTAGGAATACCTTTTTCTATGCTGGCAACTGCTTCATCAATTTTGTCTAGGTTTTTGCATCTATGCAAAGTAATGGTGAATTCATTACCAATCAAGTCTCCAACAGCAATCGGTCTATCAATTTTTTTGATATTGAAAATCTTTATACCTTCATCTTCATATTCCTCAATCTCCCCTTTTACTGTCACATATTGGTAAGTTATAGCTTTTTTGTCTTTTAGTCCGGCATAGCCAAAGTTTTCCAAAGGAATAGAAAATTTTTTTGCAATCTTTCTTATTGCTTCTATTGTTGTAAGATTTTTCTTTTTCAATAAAAAGAGAGAGTAAGGTCCAGACATTTTTTCAATTTTCTTTTCTCTTTTGTATTTCAATAAAAACTTTGGATTTATTATTTCCTTTACAACAAAATCATCGGCTGATTTTAATTTTCCTCCAATCCCCTTTGTTTTAGTCCAGTAAATGTAATTAATTTTCATTATTATCAAATTAAAGCATTTTCAGATTTCCAGTGACTTTGTCTATTTTATCAGAATAATCAGGACCAATCCCCAAAACAGTTATTGTTCCAGGTTCTAGTTCTGTCTTACCTGCATCATATATCAATGCATTTGGAATTTTTAATTCATCACATTTCTTTTTTATTTCTAACAACTCATCTAAGCTGCTAACTTTTAGTACAACCTTTTTTTCTCCTTCCTTTTCCCATTTTGTTATAATATTTTTATCTGCTTTTCTCATCGCACTCAATGAGCCATGGGCACATTGAGCAGCCACCTTGCCTATGCTCATATCCAAATCTGTGCGTACCAATATAACTTGTTTTGTTTCCATAAAAACCAACCATCATTACTAAATCTCTCAGTTGCTCTTGATATTGGCTTTTTATTTCTTGAATAAACTTTTGAATACTAATAAAATAAGTTTTGCTGATAGTTTTAAGCTTTCAAACAACGGCATCCTGCTACCAATATTGTAATTAACATCAACATCAACTGAGGATATTCTTAGATTATTTTTTGCTGCATAAATTAAGGTGTCAACCTCAAAGCTATATCCATCTCCAATTTTACTCCAATCTATTTTGTTTTTGTTAAGACCTCTCAACCCACACAAAACATCATTAAATTTTTTTCCTGTTATAATTCTAACCGCTCTTCTAGCGAAACTATTGGAAATTCTCCTTTTGAATGGGATTTTATTCCAGTTTCTTTGGCCAACGACAACATCACTATTTTTTAATAACTTTTCTATTTTTATTATATCCTTAGGATTTAATTGTCCATCACCATCAATGAAAACAACAAAATCTGATTTCGCATTTTTTAAACCAGTTTTGCATGCATGGCCTTTTCCAAAATGTTTTGTTTTTATAACTTTGCAATACTTTTTTGCAATTTCGCCGGTTCTGTCATTTGAGCCATCATCAACCACAATGACATTTTTGTATTTTTTTGGAATTTTTCTTAGGACTCCAGCAATGTTTTTTTCTTCGTTGTAGGCAGGAATTATTAATGTTATCATCATATCACAATATTTTTTTAATTTTTATATTGTTGGTCATAAGAGCAGGCAGTACTAATGATAAAATAATTGATGTGAATGAATTAAACAGACCTAGAAAATATAAGATAGGTATTAAAAAACCATTTGCCGTTATAGGCATTCCTATAAAAAATTTATCTTGCTTTATGACATGAAATCTTGCGAGTCTGAATATTCCTCCTAGTACTATCAGGAATGGCAATAATTTTAGATAATCAGGAAGAAATGCAGAACAAAAGAAAGCAGGTGCTACACCTAGTGATAAAATATCACAAAAGGAATCTATATTTTTTCCAAATTCATTTGCACACTTAAAATACCTTGCTATCTTTCCATCAAAGAAATCTAATATTCCAGCAGCTAAAATCAATAATGCTGCAATACTCATGCTGCCATGAATTGTTTCAATTATGGCCCAGAATCCAAAAAACGCGCTTATGAATGAAACAATATCTGCTATTGTTATGGTTGTTAAAGACTTCATAATCATCTACTATTTATTTATATGATTTATTTTATAAAGGTATAAAACTAATTTTAATAATGCTTGCTGAATTTATTGGTTTAGGATACATTGGTGCATTTTTATCAGGATTTCTCAGCACATTCACGCTTTTCCTGCCTAGTCCAACCTTTGTTGTAGTTGCTATTCTTGCAGCGACACAACAATTCAATCCCTTGCTTCTTGGCATAATTGGCGGGATGGGAGCAGCAATAGGAGAGATGATAGGATACTTTGTTGGTTATGGAATAGGATTTGGAATTGAAAAGAAAAGAAAATATGCAAAAAAGATAAAATACGCCAAAAAATTATTTGATAGATTCCATCCAGATGCAGTAATATTTGTATTTTCTGCAGCTCCTTTGTTGCCATTTGATATTGTAGGACTATTTTGTGGTGCAATAAAATATGACAAGAAAAGATTTTTTTTAATTGTCTCGGTTGGAAAAATTATAAAATATATAGTTCTTGCCTATGCAGGATTTTATGGAATAGAATATATAATAAAAATTTTTGGTCTGTAAAAATCCATAAAATGGAATATTAAATAAGAAAATCTTTTAGAAAAAGGTCTAGATAAATTGTTTTTTAGAATTATACCCACCCAATATTAATGTCTCCTTGCTTAATTTTATCAAAGATTTCTTTTATATTTGGTTTTTTCACATTAACAACTATGAATGCCGCACCAACTGCTTCAAGGTAATGCGCATCGCTGGCTGCAATGCCAGGAATGTTTTTATTTCTAGCAAGTTCCATTGCCTTCAAATTTTTATCCAATGGAGTCATAGCATTATATATCTCAATTGCATCAAAGACAGATAACAACTTATTGTTGGCAGCAAATGAATTAACAGAATAACCTGCAAAAGGATGAGCAATAATAGCTATTCCACCGTCTTTGTGAATTTTATTAACTATTTCTATAGCTTTTCCTTTTGGAATTTCTTTTATGCCAAGTGCAAGTATGTCGCCATGAGGTGTTGTTATCTCTGCTGCAGGTATTAATAAGATATTTAATTTTTTAGCTATTTTTTCCGCTCTTTTAAATCCTTCCATTGTATCATGATCTGTGATTGCTATTCCGTCCAAACCTATTTTCTTTGCATGCATAACAACTTCTTCAGGAGTTGGAATTCCATCAGAGCAGCTTGTATGAATATGGAGGTCTAATTTAAGTTTCATAGAGAATGATTAGATCACTATATTTTAAAAGTCTTTTATATCGGTTTTTAGCTTTGTAGAAAACTTTGATAATGAGATAGCCAATGAACCATTTTCCTCCACATAAGTTTTTGATTTTCAAAAATTTCATTATCGCTTTTCTAATTCATAAGGAATAACTCCATCTTATACATGATGTCTCAATCTACTTTTCTACAAAACCCGAGTTTTGATAAAAGTTTCACCATGGAGTTTGTTTTACTTTTATAATATAACCTAGAATATTTGCTAACCAATGTATTATTGGAGTTGCAATATAAAGAAATATTATAATTTCTAATGATGGAAGATAAACCAAAGAACAAAGCAACAATGCGCCTGTTATAAAATCCAATTGATCAAGAAGAGGTGCTGGTGATCCTCTTGGTATTCCTAATCTTCGCTTGATGAACGCACCAACTATATCTCCTGCAATTGCTCCAATGCTAAGCAAAATTATAATATAAATATTCAAATTAGGAAGTGAAAAACCATAACTTGCCGCAATGTTTTGTAAATCATTTTGGAAATATAATAAGATTAAGCCAACAAAAACACCGAAAAAAAATCCGCCAAACGATCCTTCAAAGGTTTTGCCATCACCAAGCAAGCGATATCTACCGAGCATCTTTCCATGATCCAAAGGTTTTTTTCCTTTCATCAAAGGCGCGAAACCATTCGCTGCATAGGCTACAGCAATAAACCAAAATGCTTGGCATGCAATCATCCAAATTTCCATAACAACCCTTTACTAAAAAATTAGTATAGATGATTTATATATCTTCTTATATAATTTTGAATAGTGAAGGACATGAAGATTGCAATGTTCACAGATACCTATCATCCACAAATTAATGGCGTTGTAACATCAATAGATTTTTTTGTTAATGAGTTAAGAAAAGAACATGAGGTTCATATATTCTGTCCATATTCTCCAAATTATAAAAATAAAGACAAATATGTTCATACATTCAAATCAATTGAATTCAAAAGATATCCAGGCTATAGAATAGGGTTGCCAATAGCACTTTTGAAATATGATTTCAGCGATTTTGATATCATCCATGTGCATACGCCTGCAACGATGGGCTTGGCAGGGCTTGTGATCGGAAATGATAAAAATATACCTGTGGTCGGAACATTTCATACACTTATACCTGAGTATACGGACTACATCATAGAAGCAAAGATTATGAAAATGGTAACAGCAAAGGCCTTATGGAAATTTGTAAAGCATTTCTATAATTTTTGTGATGCTGTGATAGCCCCAAGCACTGCAATTAAGAATGAATTAAAAAAGCATGGAGTTATAAAAAATATCTTTGTTGTTCCTACTGGGATTAAGATTAGTAAAGAAGCAAAAAAAGCAATGAGCAAATCAAAAATAGCATTAAGAAAAAAATATAAAATACCTCAAAATGAAAAGATTATTCTTCATGTCGGCAGAATAACCAAAGAAAAAAATATAGAATTAATATTGAAAGCAGTTTCTAAAATTGATGTAAAACTAATAATAACATCTGACGGCCCTTACAAAGATAGAATAAAGAAAATGGTTGAAAAATTAAAGATCGAAAAAAAAGTTATATTCACAGGATTTCTTCCTTTAGAAAAACTCTATGAATACTATAAACTCTCAGATGCATTTGTCATGGCATCAAAAACAGAAACACAAGGAATTGTGCTGTTGGAGGCAACATTATTCGGGTTGCCTATTGTAACAATAGATGCGCCTGTTACAGGAGATTTTGTGAGAGAAAACAAGGTTGGGATAGTTTCCAGCGAAGAAAACTTTTCAAAATCTATAGAAAAGATTCTAAAAAATAAAAATAAAATAAATAACAAAAAGATTCTTAAAAAATATAGTCCTGAAAAAATAATAAAAGACCTGATAGAAGTTTACAAATCGGTCATCAATCCCAATATCCGCTGAGTGATTTTCTGCTAATAAAATACAACAATGTTGATTTTGTATGAATTTTTATATATTTAAGATATCCATTCTTTTTTATTCTTCTTATTGAGGTATATGCAGTAATATCATCAAAAAAACAAAATCTTTTTAGTCTATCAACCCTTCTTGCCAGATCGTTGTCTTCATTTGTTGTAAGAGATTCATCAAAGCCACCAGCTTGCTTGAAAATCTTTTTATTATATACAAAACATGAGCCGTTTGTCATTACAAAACCAGACCTTATAAGATTTTTTATTATAAAATTCCAGAATCTAAAAGCAAATCTGTCAAAACTATTGCCGTCAAAAAATGTTAAATTTAATATTCCACCGCCAATATCATCTTTAAATTTTTCTTCTATTCTTTTTGTGAAATCCTTTTCAAACCTTACATCTGCGTCAGCGAAAACCAATATCTCTCCTTTAGCTTTTTTAGCTCCTGTATTTCTTCCAAAGGAAATGCCTTTTCTTGGTTCTCTTACAATCTTTGCATGATATCGCTTTGCAATCTTTACTGTATCATCTTCGCTTAACGTATCAACTACTATTATTTCATAATTTTTCTTTTTTTGATTTTTTATTGATTGTAGGCAGCCACCAATATATTTTTCTTCATTTCTTGTTGGAATTATGAAAGAGATTTTCACCATATCACCAAGATTATTGAATTTTATTTAGTGCCTCTGCCGAGATTCGAACTCGGGTTAAAAGGTCCGCAACCTTTCGTCCTATCCACTAGACTACAGAGGCCTCAATTACTTATTTAAATCTAAGGGTTTTATAATTATAAAGAATTAAAGAAGGTTTTAAAAATGGTACTAAGATGCACATCATGCAATAAGATTCTTATATCAGAGGACAATTTTACAAGGTTCAAATGTCCTTCGTGTTTGAAAGAAGAAATAATAAGATGTAAGGAATGTAGATTAAATAGCAATATCTATGTGTGCAAACAATGTGGTTTTGAAGGACCATAGGTGATAAGATGGGAACAAAAAATGTTTTGGTTGTAGAAGATGATGACACAATAAGAAAAGTTTTGGTAATGGAGTTCAAGAAAAAAGATTACAGAGTTTTTGAATATCCGGACACAGTTTCTGCAATAGAATCAATTAAAAAAGAAAAGCCAAAAGTTGATGCAGCAATAATAGACCTTCTCCAGAAGGGTTATGGCGGAAATCTTGGAGAAGAGTTGAGAAAATATCCTGAATATAAAAATACAAAAATAATATATTACTCAAATCTTACAAAAGAGCAATTTGATGACAAAATCCTGAAAAGCGAAAACACATTCTACCTTCACAAGGAGCCAGGCAGTATAAAGAAATTATTAGAACTAGTAGATTCTTTATAAAAATTTTAAAATAATTTTAGGAGGTTTAACTATGGGACTTGTTGCAGTAACAATGAGAGTTGTTCCAGACCAAAACACAGATATAGAAAAAATAAAAAGAGATATAATGAGGATAGGAAATGTAAAAGAGATAAAAGAGATTCCTATTGCCTTTGGTATAAAAATGATAGAGGTTTTATTTGTAATGAATGATGATGCTGGTATTGGAAAAATTGAAGAAAAGCTTTCTGAGATAGAAGGCGTTGTTTCTGTAGAGTCTGGCGATGTTACACTTATTTAAATAAGATTTCCTCAGGTTCTCCATAAAAATGAAAAACTTTTTTCTATGAGGTGTGACAAATCCAAATCATCAATTCACTTATTTTTTTGGGAATTTTTAATCATGTAAAATATTACAGGATTCATTAATCACAGAAGAATTAAAAATCAAATTAACAAATTTCAATCTGCTTTCTGCAACTGAAATTTTTCATTTTGTAACCAATTCTCATAATTTCATACCAATTTAGAAATTTTATTCTATATTTTAACTTTGCAGACAAACTTGAAAATTTATCTATTTCAATGTTTAAAGCTCAAGCAGGTTATCTGGCACTTTTTTCATTTCTTCTGGATTTCGCTTGTATAAGGCATCACTCAATTTTCCATGCTTCTTTTCCCATTCCTTGAATGATATACCTTGTGATTTCTGATTTTTATCGCGATACCATTCAGGAATTACATTAAAAGCACAAAATGGAATAATCCTTCCATCTGTTAAGGCATAATGAATGCAGCAACGTTTGACACGCTCAATATCATAATTATATTTGTCCATGAAATGCATCATTCCTATCATCATGGACTTTCTGTGAAAATCCCCTAGTGCATTGTAGTTATGCTTCACTATTGCATTGTATAATATTTTTCCGATATTAAACTCCTTTGGAGCTTTTTTCTTGTCAATAAATGAATTTAATTTGAATAATAACTTTGCTATTGCCATATACTTGGATTTTCCTTTTTGAATCTCTTCTCCTATTTTGTCAAAATATTCTAGAAGTCCTTCAACATCAATAAATCTTGTTATTGGCATCAACTTTCCATTTGCATTGAATACATAGGTTGCCATCCCACATGCAAAATGACTTGACAATGAATATTCCGGCTTTCCTGTTAGCTTTTCTACTAATCCACTTATTTTCATTGCTGTTGGCACAGGAAAGAAATCGTCCTTTGTTATTGCTCCAGCTGTTTGCTCTTCTATATTTTTTATAGTATCTGGTATTGTTATTCTATATTTCTCTCTTTCTTTATTAGTCAACCTACCGACTAAGGACACTGGCTGAAAATTTACCGCGCGAACTATATCAATATTTTTAAAACCGAATTTGATGATATCTCCTAGCTCATGATCATTAATAGATTTTATTACAGTAGGCACAAGAACGATACCTATGCCTGCCTTTCTACAATTTTCTAAAACACCCGGAATTTCCCAATGATTTTTAGGATTTGTTTTTGCAGTTACACCATCAAAACTTAGGTATAATGTTCTTACTCCGCTTCCTCTTAACTTCATTGCTAAATTCAAATCCTTTGAAAGCCTTATTCCATTTGTATTTAATTGTATATGCTCAATGCCATGTTTTTTACAAATTTTGACAATTTCAATTAGATCATCTCTTAGACAAGGTTCGCCACCAGTGATTTGAACAGCGTTGCATTTTATCGGTTTTTCTCTGACTAAATTTTTTACCATCTCATCAATCTGTTTTAATGTTGGTTCATACACATAGCCAACACGACCAGCGAAAAAGAAACAGTACCAACAACTTAAATCGCAGCGGTTTGTAACAACAATGTTTGCAAGAGCACTATGACTTTTATGAATTCTGCATAAGCCACAATCCTTTGGGCAGATAGGATTTCTTTTTTTTATGTT
>Ga0123519_10006345_pt1 | contig 18620 bp, 19 predicted proteins | sample YelNatPaOPRAMG02_FD_87396 | JGI IMG/M metagenome (GOLD analysis project Ga0123519, IMG submission 87396) | Hot spring microbial communities from Yellowstone National Park - Yellowstone National Park OP-RAMG-02 (version 2) | ecosystem: Environmental > Aquatic > Thermal springs > Hot (42-90C) ... | reverse complement strand
TGCAGCAATTTATATTTCTTGGACCTTAGTAACAACAATTTCTCGGGAACACTTCCGGATAGTATCGTCTACATGAAGAAATTGCAGAAACTCGACTTATCATACAATAGCCTCGAAGGCACTCTTCCGGAACTCTCCGGATTCAGCGAGCTGCAATTGCTCCTTCTCGGTCACAACAATTTCAGTGGCACCATACCGGAGTTGCCTCCGAACCTAGTCGCCGTGGACTTCTCGAGCAACAATTTCAGTGGACAAGTTCCCATTCTGCCCTCTACAGTAACAAGCGCCAACTTTACCGGAAATCACTTCAGCTGCCCGATCCCATTGGGATCCATATATGACACGGCGTCATGCATATGTCCCGCCGGCTGGGCTGGTAACCGTACGACATGCAAACAGTGTAGTCCCGGCACTATCGCACCCACAGATGGTTCTAGTGTTTGCATGGCGTGCCCCAACGGAACGTTTGCAAATGCATCGACAAGCTTCAGATTTTGTGGTACATGCCCTGCGGGAAGCTTTGCTGTATCCCCAGCCGGAAACTGCTCAATCTGTCCAAAAGGAACCTATCAGCAGTCGCGCGGTAGTTCCCAGTGCAATACCTGCGCCCCAGGCTATTTCACGGACGAACTTGGAGCGAGCTCCTGCAAAATATGCCTGGCAGGATCTTATGCAGAACTAGCTGGAAGCACGGAGTGCAAAGCCTGCGCCCCAGGAACCTACGCAGCGAGTAACGGATCGACTTCGTGTCAAGCATGCGCAGCGGGCTCCTACGCCGGCAACTATAGCTCTGCTACATGTCAGATATGCCCCGCGGGAACGTATGCAGCGAGTGAGGGTTCAAGTTCATGTGAGCCCTGTCCACCGGGGAGTTCCGGGAACTCTATTGGATCCAAGTCATGCTCACTATGTCCGGCTGGCTCGTTCGCAGCTTCAAATGGGTCCACTATGTGCCAAAAATGCCCAGCCGGTTACTTCAGTGACACGCCCGGGGCTGCAGCTTGCAAACCATGTCCTCTGGGCGTCTTTGCAAGTTCAGAGGGCTCTCGTGCGTGCTCCTTATGTCCGGCAGGGCAGTATGCGCCAGTCAATGGATCCGTCTTTTGCTTGAACTGTCCGCCGGGGAGCTTTTCGAATCACTCTGGAGCGTCTACGTGCTACCAGTGCGGCGCAGGCTACTTCTCAGACACGCGTGGCTCCACGAGCTGTAAGCTGTGTCCTTTGGGAACTTTTTCCGCTGGACAAGGGCAGACTAGTTGCGAGGCTTGCCCACCTGGTTTCTATACAAACCAAACAGGATCGACCTCGTGCAGTTCCTGCGCTCCAGGGCATTATCAGCCCAGCACTGGCGCCGGCGGCTGCTTACCGTGTCCCGCTGGTACTCGGGCCGGCGCGTCCGGTGCTCCACGCTGCGATGCCTGCCCTTCGGGAACATTCTCTAACGTGACAGGTGCTGCAGTCTGCATAGAATGCCCAGCAGGTTGGTACTCCCAGGGTAATAGTACAAAGTGTATCGCTTGCGACACAGGGAGTTACGCGCAGTTCAATGCCAGCGGCTCATGCACAGAAGCGCCACCGGGGAGTTTTGTCAACAGTACTGGAGCGGCGTACTTCCAGTATTGTCCACCGGGAACATTTTCAAACCGGAGCGGTGCATCCAAGTGCGAACCATGTGAAACAGGAACCTTCGTGACTTATCTGGGCGCGACATCGTGCACAGCGTGCCGTGCGGGCTACTCCGCGCCTGCCAACGGCTCTGTGAACTGCACCGTTTGTCCGGCCGGTACATTTGCGTATACAGCCCCGGACGCTGCTGGGCTTGGGCGAGGGGCGTCCACATGCAAGCCCTGCCCAAAAGGGACTTTTAATCAATACGAGGCGCAAACGAAGTGTGAGCCTGCTCCCAAGGGAGGCTACGTGAGCACTGACGGATCCACGAAATATGAAGTGTGCTCGCCTGGGATGTATTCAGATTCCTCGGGTGCTTTTGTCTGCGAGCCGTGTCCGAACGGGTATATGAGCGCCAACAGCTCCGCAACTTCTTGCGTCAAATGCCCCGCAAACACGTATTCAGCGAACAGAACCGGTTCAACGGCGTGCAAACCGTGCCCAACTTTGGCGTACTTTGAGAGTGTCGTCGTGCCTCAGTACCGCGTCTGCAGTCCGAATGCGGCATCCGTTTTCGCAATCATTGCCGTTATTCTTGCTGGAATCCTACTTGCCATGCTCGTTTGGTACCTTGCTCGCCGCTACAGAGCGTACAGAGGGACAAAGCCTAACAAACGGGAACAAGATGTTGCTTCATCTGCTCCGCGCTCCGCGGAGGTGACCCACCGCCGCAAGTCGCGATCACTATTGCGCCGTGGTAGCGATGACGGAGAAGTGCACCCAATGGACACCGTTTCAACGTTTGCAGCAATTCCCGTGTCAAGAGACGAATTGGGAAGCAAATTCAGGACGCATCGCTCCTTTTCCGAGGCGATAGAGCCGGTCACGCCGGATCAACCGCAGCGCCGAATATCAAGATACAGTCGCTCGGTTTCAGCTTCGAGATTCGGAATCCTTCTGGCATCCACTGCAGCATCTGGAGAGGGACGCTCCCAAAGTCTCACCCGGAAACGTCTATCATTCGCTACAGAGCAAGCGGCACGGGAGAGTGCCCACGGAGACGATGCAGCTTCCGACACGGACGATATTGTCCCGCTGCCGGGCAGCACACCCCAGCACCTGGCAGGAAATACTCCGCGAAAGCAGATTACGTTCGCAACTCCACAAAAAGAGCCAAAGTGGATTAGGGTCAGGACGGAGGAAGGTGCATATTACTTGCTGAATCGCCTGAACGGAGAAATGTACGCGATCGGACCCTGATTCATGGAGCATGGCGCATCGCTTAAAGTCGGATGCCATTGACAGACTATCCCCCGGCAGGATTCGGGAACGCCGCCCGCGGAGTGCCTTCATCTATGTCTGATTTCGGCGTGTACGCTTCTGTTGAGGCAGCACCGGAGCTCGTTCGCACGGCGTCGGCTGCAAAAGGGTGCATGCTCATGATGAGAAGGTCCAGCTCCGCCAAACCGTGTATCCTTTGAGCGTGGAATAGCAGATTAGCCTTTTGTGCGAAAGGACGGCCGCAATCCAAAACCGGGCAACGGAAGCGTATTTCCCTCAGATGCACGGCTCTGTAGTGCGTGTTTGCGTTTCCTTTCTGAGAGAATCTTCTACCACAGCCCGGATACGGGCAGCCGAATGGCTTTTCTCGCTCGTGAACTGTTCTTATGTGAACCTGCAAATTCCCACTCAGGGTAAAACGCCGCCCGCAGCCCGAAAAAGGACACACGTGCTTTCCAAACTGGCCCCGCTGCGCACCGGGTGGCAAATTCGAGCACCTTCGTTTGCGGCGAGGCTGCAGGGAAGTCCCCGAGTGATAACGCTGATCCAATGTTATTAGACGTGCGGCTTCTGAATCGATCCTGCCGAGCCACGTTCCGGTCGGAGCTGACCGTGGCGTTGCCGGAAAGCGACTCAGAGGCGAGCTTTCGGAGATGCTTGACATTACATTTCCACTGGATTCATCGCACTCGAGAGCAAACAGCTCCGCTCCCGAGACGGCCAGCGCATCGGTCGTTCGACTTGTCGATGGCGCACTGTGGGGAATGCTATCTTGTGAAGGCGAGTCTAGTGTCGATGCGCCAGGTGCGGTGCACACCGAACTGGTGTCCTCTGACGCGCATCGACTTAGAGGTCGACTCGTTTCAAAGGAGGGCGACCACAAGTTCGCGACCGGAAAGGCTGGAGCCGAAAGCGGCGGGCACGGGATCCCCGTCTCGTGTAGCAGAGCTTGGGTCCCGCTGGTCACGGAGACCGACAGCTCTCTCCAGGGAGGCCTCCTAGTGCTCTTTCCGACATTCGCTTGCCTAACTGTACCTTTCGGGGGTACATTCTGTTCATGATCCTCAAGGAGATCAGCTATGTGCACGCGTAGATCGTGTTCTGAGAAAGCCGCGCGAAAGGGTTCCGCTCCAATGCCGCTCGCACTCGGCTGTTCAGAAGACGTTCCTCGAGCGTCGCTGGGCGTCACCGCTTCCATCCCCTGAGCTGTGTCACTCACTGAACAGGTGGCCCACGAAACGTGGAAGCGTTAAAAAGCAAAGATATCAACTAAACCAATGATAAACACAGAAAAGTCAAAGAAGACGCTTACAGCCCCTTCAAGCGGGACTGCCTCCGCGATTCAGAGCACAGCAAGTCTCAAACCTGCTACGTCCTTCGAACCTTCCTTCTCGGGGCACCTCGTGCTTCTACCAACCCTCAACGGTCTTTTAAGACGCACGAAGCGCACCAGGAGCTCGAATCTCTAACGAACAGAGCCCGAAAATGGATCTTTATCGTGTGTCTCTTTCAGGCGCCGCCTGCATCTGTGCGGGTTGTCATGTCGACCAGGCCGATTTCATGGCGGATGGCAGGGGCGCGGCTGCGCATCGAACGGAGAGCTGTACGAAGCGCAGGCCTCGACCTATTTCTACGGCTGCGCATATGGACACGTGTCAGGGAAAACGATCTCCGCGCGTGCACTCCAATTCTGGCAGGCTGGTGCGTCACGGTCACATTGCTGCTCCACGCTCATGTCGATCGCGCTGCGTTCGCTGCTGCATGACGTGACGCGGTATCGGTCGTGAAGGACAGATGGAGACGCAGAAGTAGGCACTGTGCACGAGATGCTCCACAGGTGCGGGACACGTTTAGGTGTAACTCGAGACCCTAATTGGGAAATATATCAAACAAGAGATTGTGTGTCCCAAGTGCAAAGGCGCCCAAGACTCTCACGTTCGAGTGCGAGATTTTCTCGTCGCTGAAAAACACTAGGTTTGCACCCAGAGGAGACGACTAAAACTGTGTGCTTTGAGACGTGTAGCTTGGTTCCTGTGGAAGCCTTGTCTATAAGACTTTGACATACGCATGCGACCGCGCCATTTTTCCCGGTCGTTGACTGACGAAGCTCGACAGTTCGACTTCCTTACCTGTAGAAAATTAACGACTCGCTCTGCACATGCGCACTGCTGTACGTCATGGTTGCGCAGGCTGTACCGCGCCTGAATACCAATTAAGCAAATAGGTAAGCTCGCTTCAACTATTACTGTAGTTGGAGGATGGCAACGGTTTCGATGAAAAGCAGAGCACAGGCCTGCGGGCTATGCCCTCGGGAGCTGTAGGACTTCGATCTGCAGCCGTGGAAAAGTAAAGCGGGGCACTGTGCTGCATGCTTTTGTTCATGTCTACTGATATTCTTTCCGAATTGTTTTCAGAGTTACTGCGTCGACATTCAAAGTGCAGCCGCAAGAGCACACGGCTCTGTACGGAGGTTTGCGATGATCCGGCGTCGTTTCGAGTCGCTCATTCAACTCGCTGTCGTTGGAACTCGTTCCGTCACCGGAATCACGATGCTTTGCGACGCTCTCGAACGAAGATTCGTAAAATAACCGATCTGGTTATCCTGTTTGTACGCACAAGCCGTATCTTCACAGTTCCTTAATTGGAGCATGCTCATATTACACGTTCTTCAAATTTTCAATCTTTCTAGTTAAAGGCAACTCGTGGGCGCAGCAATGCGATCCTCTGAATATACGAGGAAAACTACCAATCGTCTTTGACGACTTTTTTACAAACTCACGCCAAAATTGCACTGAACAGCACATGAGAGATAATCGATGCCGCTCGAAACGCAAGGCGTTCTCTCTTTGTGGATATCAAAGAAACGGGATTCTACAGCTGCATGATGTCCCGAAAGGGATGTGCTCCTAGAGGTTCCGGTCTCTTTTGTTTCCATACAAAATCGTTCTCGACCCGGACTTGAGTCATCGCAGCGATCGCTTCCAGTGGAGAGGGCGTCATCGCTTTGCAACATGATAGTATAGACCGATCGAAATTTCTCGGTTTGCTCTCCAGCCCGAGGGCTCTTTCCGATGCTTGTTCGATCGTGAACGAAATCGCACCCCATAAATACCATTTTGAAAGGAACAGCACGCGCTTGCGCGTGCCACAGGCAGCGTACATGTCGAAGAAATTGCCCAGTGGGACCCCGTGGTCTTGAGAAACGGTACGGGGCGTTGAAACGGAGAATGGCACCAGTGATAGCGTCCTGTGCCCGTCAAGGGTATGTACTGAGTAACGCAGTAGGCGTTCACGCGGCACAAGTCAGCTCTGGTAGGCGGAGTTATGATTGACATGTAGTAACACACGACCACAACCAGGTGTCACAGCCGCGAAGGACACACCTACGCTGTACATAAAGACGATGAACCTGGCAAGGGAAGTGTAGATCCTAGCCTCCCTCTGTGCATGAAATGCGGAGATAACAGCCGGCAGCAGCGAAATCAGGACTCTAACGCCGCCGTCAACATACCGTGACTGCTGACAACGGAGCTGGACGGACAGGAGAGACCGACTAATTTCAGGCCGGTGCTTTCAGAGAGCGAAAAAAATTTGTCAAAGAACAAGCCCACAAATGCTGGTGTTCTTAACTGTGGAAAAAGATCCAAACTTTAGCTTGTACGCTCGTGTTAGAGTAAATGTTCCATTTTATTCTGACGTAGGTGTCGATGATCGACGAGCATCCGCTGAAAGTTCCACGATAGTGCGGAGCCTCGATCCGGTTGTAGTCCAGGGCGAAAGCATGTGGGGGCTCGGAATCCAATCAAAGACTTTGTGTCGTTACCACTGATGCGTGTTCCCATGGTGCACTGTAGGTGCGTCTTATCGGACTCCCAGGGATAGCTACCAGCTGTCGATAAGCAGCGGTAATACCATCGTGTACCCACGCACGCTCTAGAGAATCCCGTGCGCCTCTGATCCACATGCCAACAAAATTGCGAGAAAAAAGTGAACAATTTTCTACTGGTGCCAATAGCACTCAGAGATACGCGTCCAGCCATTCACCAGGATAAGGTGCACAACGCGTTGCAGGGCGCTGTCGCGTTCCAGTTCCACGCTTGGAGCAGCCTCGAAGCACTGCGCCGCATTTGATGGCGCTTCGCGCGCCGACTGGACGGTGCCGTTCCAACGCGCAGACGTTAGGGAGGGTCGCTCTCCGCCTCGACAAGCCATACCCTGTAAACCTCTCGGGAGAGTTCCTTGTGCGAGACAAAAGCTTACCTTACTCGAGATCCTTCGATTCGTACGCGGTAACCCGAGACGCTTCATAAGTGAAGTCTTGCTTTTCTCCATGAACGGGTCAGGACCTGGGGTGCTCTCGGCAGCAGCGCAGGGAGCACAAGGCATCCGTTCGAGCACTGTTCACGTCATCGCGGCAACTGTTGGCATTGCTCGACTTCGTGAGGATGTGGCTGCCTACCTCGCAACAGACGCTGAGTATCGGCTACGCGAAATTATCCAAGAAGCAGGCAAGTTTATGCGGCACTCCAAGCGCAGGCGTTTAAAAACGTCAGACATAGCAGCGGCGCTGCGACTGCGAAACCTAGAGCCTCTCTATGGATTCAGCTCCAACGAGTCTGCACCTTTCGTTGGTGTGACACTGCCAGGAGAAAGTTCCCTGGGTGGAAGCAACACAGTCTACTTTGTAGGTGACGAGGAAGTAGACTTGCGAGATATCCTTGACGGTGAACTGCCGCGTGTACCTCTCGAGACCACACTAGCGCTTCACTGGCTCGCAATTGAGGGCATACAGCCTAGAATTCCACAAAACCCTGCAGATGTTTCGAGTACGGCGCGACAGTCTTTGACCTATATCCTTCGAGACACCGTGCACGATGAGCCTGGTCGAAACGCGTCAGATACCCCAGACACCGACACTGGGATGGTATCTTTTCGACCCAAAGTAAGGCACGTTGTGTCGCGTGAACTGCAGCTGTATTACGAACTGGCTATTGAAGCATTGACTAGGAGCGCGCAGGAAACAGATGAAACGCTGCGGAATGCTTGCCTTGCCTCCATCGCGAGGGATCCTGGCTTGCAACAACTCGTGCCCTATTTTGTTGCCTTCCTATTCCACCATGTCTCGAACCATTGTCGCGATTTGCCACAGCTGCAGGTTTCCATGAAGCTGGCTCGGGCGCTCCTTGAGAATCGCTATGTGGGACTGGAACCATATTTGCATCAGCTGATGCCCTCCATCATTACTTGTATTGTGGGTCGTTATCTGTGTCGCACTGCGGACGAGGATCATTGGACCTTACGGGAGAATGCTGCCTCGCTTCTCGCAGATGTTCACAAAATGTACGGTGGTACCTACGAGAATCTGTTGCCTCGTATTGCAGAGACGCTGCGTCTTGCGTTAGTGGGTGAAGACAAAGCTCTTACTACACAGTACGGTGCTATTGTAGCATTTCAGGAACTAGGTCCAGCTCTGGTAGAGGCACACATTGTGCCGCTCGCACCTAACTTGCTCGAAAGATGGGAGCGCAAGATCGAGCACGAGCTCGGTGAAGCGCCACTAAAATCAGCTGAGCTAGAGCTGGCAACGTCACCCAAGTGGTCAGAATTACGTCGTGTATATGCTGCTCTGGCAAAAGCGTTAGGCGTCGGAGCAGAAACCCTTGAGGCGAAGTATGGCAGCAAATATGCGCACTTCGTCATCCCTTCGTGAGCACGCTCAGCGCTGGCATGAGTAGCCAGATACGCAACATCGCCAATGCGGAACGCTCGCTCCGCAGCCGCTTGCCGACGCTAGTGCTCTCTGGGGCGTGCTGCGAACCATGCAGAACACGTCCAGAGCAGTTGATTAGATTCGAAGAGCTCACACTCAGAGCCATCGGCGCGCGCGTCGACCCGAATGGATGGATACTTGCTCTCGAAGCGCACAGAGCAGACGAACAACGGGAAAAAATATCTCGCACACCCTAGAACGCGGAAACGAAAACATCCACATCGCTGCGAGGTGAAGTAATGATCGAGATGCCGCACAGAGGTTTCGGGTTGATAGATCCTAGGCGACTGCCGACACTGAAGAGCACCAGATCATCGATGGAAGAATCGACATGGACCGATGTTGTTTTGTGAAAGAATCCTCGTGAACGCCATCTTGTCAGGTGAATCAGTTGATCATCGATGTTTACCAATCATGTACAGCTCGCAGCGCCACTGCCGTCATTTGCATCATTGCAGTGCCGCTTGTGCGGTCGAATTGCACAGCTTCAAAGTGCTTCGTTGACGCTCACGGTACCGCAGCATCTACGCAGCTTGCAGCCTGCGTTCATCCACGAATCTTGTTTCCTTGTCATATTTTGAATGGCGTCTCGCAAGGCATAAGGCTGACGCGAACGACATGCCCCAGCACTGCTTACATTGTCGAGCCGAGGGGTCTCCCTGCCACCCTAGTCAGCGGGCAATTCATGGCCCTGGGCTGCCGTGCGGCGCCCGTGGAAATCTCTCAAAGCATGACGCTGTTGACGTTTGTGCCTAAGATGCTTGTTCTAGTGTCCGTCCACGGGGGCAGATTAATCCAACTGCCTGCAACCGGCAGCGTGCGGGCATCGCCTGCAGGCCTTCCACGCCGGGCACTCTGCGCCTGCAACCGCACGCAGAGTAATCTTCAGGGCAGTACAAGCAGCTGCTCACGAATATTGGGGAGAATAAAGCAACCTGCGCCCTGTACGATCCTCAAACGCGTACAGCACTCGCTCTACCGGATCGGATGCGTCATGACCGGAATCCATGAGCACCGGCTCCGAGTAACGTCCGCTATCGGCCCGGCTCTGGAGCGCCGCCTCCAATAGCTCACATAAATGCAGCGCGAGAACTGCACCCTCAGCAGCATCCGCGTACGTGTCCCGGACCTCCAGATTGATGACATGCATGAGCTCGAAGTCTACAGGCTCTCGCTGCTGGCAGTCTTCGAGAATCGCTTCGAAGACGCGCTCTTCGAAGGACACCACCACATCAAAGTGCTGCCTCGACGCTTCCCGGTCCTGCCAACGCTCGGGGGCCGGCTTGACCGCCATATTCCGCTCAAGCATGGGTAGTACGGAGGCATTTCGAAAGTATTCCTCGTTCTGCGCACGGAGTTCCTCATATATTTCACGATATGGGACGCGAAAGTTGTACACAATCGGTTTGTCCGGCGCTGTTCCGGGAAGCTTCACGTTTGCACCAGTGCCGAAAGACCAAACATTAAAACCTCGCTTTTGAAGCAAGGCATGTGATTCCATTGACCTATTCATATTTGATGCGCACACCATCGCAAAACGCAGCGAAGGCCGCACCTCTCGATCCATGTTACAGAAAGCGCTGTCTCGCCGCTCCAAGCGGCACTGTCATTGACTCGAAACCTCCTGCACCAAAGCCCTGTCTGAACCTCGACGCGAGTGACCGCTGCGTGCCCTCTCAGCGTTTCACCGTTGCCAGGAGGCACAGCGTTACGAACTCGCGGATCAGCGAACACAGACGCGCTGCCCTGTTCTGTCTTATAATATCGAGTCGATGCCCCACAAAGGAGCCCCCTTTCAATGGCGGCACAAAGAACTGATGACCACGAAGAGAGCACCGATTCCCTAGACACGCCCTGGACTTACGCGAGCTCAAGACAAGCCCTGTACGTTCTTTTGCGGTACCGGCGCTTCGTCGGCAGGCGCTAACCCCCAGCAACCTCGCCTTCGAATTCGCCTCACTGAACGCGTGCCCGCCGTGCCACGCATGCGACGGGCAACGCCTGGTGCAGCGTTTACTTGAACCTCGTGAGGCTCTTGAGAAGCGCTGCGAGTGCCATTTGACGTTATTGTCGATTGCTGCTTAGCTGAGGATCGGGTCATACGTCAGGAGCAGCAAGGATTGGAGAACGTTGTCCCTACGGCAGCATAACGGCTGATAATATCGAACAGCTACGGTAGACAATCGTGAAGGGCGGCCTCAATTTGTTCGGAGCCCCGGGGTTACTCGGGGAAACGTTTGAACGACACACGCGGGACGGTGAACCCGGGCCAACGCGAGGTCGTGCTCGCTTTCCGTATGCCAGAGGAAACGAAGCCGGTGGAGAACCAGGTAGCGCCGACCACCGGCGAGTCTAGTTTTGCAGCTTTAGGTGTCTGTGCTGTGCTATGCGATGCCTGCCGTTTGTTGAATTATCGAGAGCCGACGCCTATCCAGCGAGAAGCGATTCCAGCTGCGCTCGCCGGGAAGGATATTGTTGGCCTCGCGCAAACCGGCTCTGGAAAGACGGCAGCGTTCGCAATACCTATCCTGCAGTTTCTGCTCGAGGATCCCCGTCCATACTTCGCTCTTGTCCTTTCACCTACGCGCGAGTTGGCGTTCCAAATTAGCGAACAGTTCCTCGCGCTCGGCAGCGAGATAGGGGTCCGAGTTGCGACCCTGGTAGGCGGCATGGACATGGTTGGTCAAGCAGTCACGTTGGCGAAGCGGCCTCATGTGGTTGTCGGTACCCCGGGTCGGGTAGTTGATCACTTGACTGCAACGAAAGGTTTCACATTGAAACATGTTCGAGTTTTGGTGCTCGATGAGGCAGATCGACTCTTGAACATGGACTTTGAAGAGGAACTGGATCAGATCCTCGCCGCTGTGCCCCGCAGCGATGCTGACCCCTCCAAAGACGAAACTTTTGCGCGCAAGACGTACCTTTTCTCAGCAACGATGACATCCCAGGTAGCAAAGCTGCAGCGAGCTTCCTTGCGATCGAAGGAAACCGTGCGGATCGAGGTATCGGCAAAGTACTCCACGGTTGAGACGCTTGTGCAACATTATCTCTTCATACCAGAAAAATACAAAGATTGTTATTTGACGTACCTATTCGAAGAACTTGTCGCAAGGCATAGTTGCATTGTATTTACGGACACGCAGAGCAGTGCACAGCGCCTGGCGCTGATGCTACAGAATCTGGGATACGGTGCGGTCTGCATCCACGGTGGTATGAGTCAGCCTAACCGCTTGGGCGCTCTGAATCAGTTCAAGTCCGGCGAAAAGCACATTCTTGTCGCAACTGATGTTGCGTCTCGTGGTCTAGACATTCCGCTGGTAGACTTTGTGATTAATTACGATATCCCGCCACACGGCAAGGACTATATTCATCGCGTGGGGCGCACCGCACGCGCCGGGCGAACCGGCCGAGCGATCAGCCTTGTTTCTCAGTACGATGTAGAATTGTTTCAAAAGGTTGAGAAGCTGCTCGGTCGCCAGCTGGAAGCGCTCGCCGGCGTTCAACAGGAGCATGTGCTGCTGCTTCTGGATCGAGTGAGTGAGGCAGCACGGCTCGCAGTGCAAGAGATACGGGAAGAGAAACTTGTTTTGCACGCTGCTGCTCGAAAGCGACGAATCCCTGCAGGTGCATCGGTTTCTCGACGACGTAGGCGCAGCTAAAACATACCGACAGATATCGTTGGGCTTCAGCAAGCCCGCGGATTGGCGGCTCGATGGCACCGAACGCAGCCTCGTAAGAAATGTGCCAGGCTGATTGGCCACCAGAGCACTGATCGTGTTCTTGACTCCTGATCTTTGTCGAGGCTAGATTATAGAGGAACTCCAGATGCTTTTTATGTTCATGCAGCGGTCATGAGTGCCCTTTCAGTCTAGTCCGTGCAAGCGGATACTTGAGCTTTCGAAGCACCGCCACAAGGGCTAACTGACACACGCGCTACCCGCGGCACATGCCTTACCTCTCGCGGAACTTGATACGATTACTCCAATGGACTGCTTTGACAGTGTTCACGAGAACTTTGGATTGCCTTTGAATTGGGTTAGAGCACGGCAGCGTGGAGAGCGCACGCGGAATCCCCGAAACTCACGGATGTCAATGTCCTGGCTAGTCGTTTATATGTACGTCGCATTCGCCCCGAGATACGGATTCGCGCGCCACTGATGCTTGCTGGTCACGTCGTTCTTTCGACGGATATTAACCTTGTTCCAATGAAATGCGCCTGCGCGAATCGGCGAGATCCAGGTTGCCACCAACGATTACGGAACGCAATGTGCTGATATCCCAGCTCTGGAATGCTAGGCATGGTTCGGCTTGTATGTAGAATCTACGGGAGATTAAGAAAGTTTTGGTAAAGCCCACGAAAGTGCTGCTGGAATCAAGCTCGCTGTCGCTCCTCCTTCCGAAAGTCATTCGCACTGGGTCCCGTTCTACGCAGCCTCACTGCAGTAGCTTCAGGTACCTCCTCACCCCAGGATCATTTGCGAACCTTCTGTATTTATCTAGTACACGCTCTGCGGGTGAGTCACCTGAATCCAGATGCATTTCTGCATGGGAGTCGCCGTAGTCTGGCGACGCAACGAAGCGACATCAGCATCCGACAGTGCATCTTGAGGCCACACATGCTCCAGTTGTCTGCGCACTGCGGTTCGTTCAATCGCTCACTGCCTTCCAGGTGTTGATAATAAACCGTCCGGATGACGCAGAGGAGACCGCACACATATCACTGAACAAAAGACCCCAATGTCTGAGTCTTCGCGTTGTGCTGAGTTGACGTGAGTGGCATACGTTTTCGTGGGGTGAGTCGTCCTTTCTCTTTGCGCATTGCGCGCGTTTCGCAAAAACAGGACTAGTTCGCCTCTGTATACACGGATTCCTTCACTTAAACCCTTTCCAATCCATACATATTGTGAGAAATACTGGTGAGGAAGCGATACATCGAAGAGGTTCCGAACAGCTGATAATGACGGCGATAGACCCGGATGAACAAAGAAACAAGCACGTTTCTTCGAGAGATCGTCACTCGTTCAACAGAACACGTCCAATCTCGTACTGATATCCAAAACTTGTTGCAACACAGACTTGTGTTTTTGTCTCTTGATCAAATTTCGTTCCCATCAAATTGTATCCCTGTATATTGGCACTCGAACACAGAAACACTACTGTTCCTAAAGAAGAGACAAGGGACCAAAACGACTGCAATTGCCCTGCAGGCCATTCAGTAGTGCGTTCGCCTACGATTTGCAATACGAACTAAATGTAAATATACATCGTGCTTCGTAGAAGCACTTCGTGGCTTCTGATTTCCACATTCTTCTGACCTGCACGTAGACCGTGCCACTTTCCGTCACTCTCAAGCGGGCAAGGAGCGCGCTGCAGCGATTGGCGTTGAGCGGCTCTTGGTGCCAGGCTACTACCCCTGGTTCCGTCGACTCAAATGCGTCTTCTCGCGAGTGAAAGGAAACATCGAAGCGCATGGATCCATCGAAGGGTCGTTTGAATCCACGACACCCAAAGATGCACGACGCCATGAAGAATCGCGTAGCGTCTTTCTCATGGAAGGCGCATATGGCTTATCTCTCCCCGGCGTGCATCAGTATGCAACAGTTCGTTGGAGAGTTCCGGACGCTGGGATGCTATCTGTCTCAATTCGTCTGGAATTTTTCGACGAAGCATTTTTGCTAAAATATGACGGGTGCTCGGGACGGAAGATACAATACGGGCCGAGCAGAGGATCAGATATTCGCTTCAAACGCTCACCAGGGGGTTGCGACGCGTCGCCGTGCCGTGTTGGCGATCGGGGTATCGAAAGCGCAGGCCCCGGAAACTCTCATACCAACATTTTTGACCAAAAGCATACGCGGGTCAATGCCGAGTGCTTCATGGAACGTACCCATGGGCGTTCTTTGCGTATCCTGCTGAGCGTGATCAGGGAGAACTGATGACTGGGATTTCCGGCTGTCTCGATGGACGCAAATGACAAGCTGGTGGCGGCAGTGATCGATGCGGTAGCACGTGCGGAAGCGACATCGCAAAGACAGCAAGAGTCTCCCGAGGTATTCCATGCGTATTGTCTGGAGCTCGGCCTCGGACCGACGGACGTCGTATCCAGAGGATTGTTGGGAGGCCATGCTGCGTTCTTTACGCCTTGCGCCATTTTGTGTGCCTTGACGGAGACCGGCATAGCATAGCAGACTCGTTGCTCGAACGCAAGCGCCCAAGCCTTGTCACGCGTCTATCGATATATAGTTCCCATGTATCAAACCGAGGCCCGTTGGATCATAGGAGGCATGTGTATGGTGTAGGTACTCCCCACTGAGGCTCGATTGGTCTTTGCGAGCGGGAACAAAGCTTTCGTGCAACATCGCGGAGACCATTAGCTGAGCTCATTCACAGTTTCTCGCTTCCGCGGACGAAATGGAAAGAACTTGACGAGGGCCATGGAGACCGACGGAATACGAGTCTGCGCGTACTTCGTGAGATTCGGTAAATCTAGTCCAGATGCGAGCAACGAGACTCGTCCTCAACTGCGCAATGTCGACAAAGAGAAGGACTTTATGTAGAGCGTGGATCCCATGCTCAGGGGGGTCGTGGCTCCCGCCATGACTGTTAAGCAAGCGGAGGATGCCGAATACCTGAAAGAAAAGGTAACGAAGCTGTTTTCGTTCCCCAGGGATCGATACGGTCTTGCGTCAACCCTGACAGACACCTGGATGCATACCAATACATGAAACGACGGAATCAAGAGCAATCTCGACGTTCCGGGCATCGTATCGAGCTGAAGCAGACCCTCCGTGCGCTTCTTTCAGAGAGTACGCCATACCAAAAACGGCTCGCACGCATGTTCTTTTAGTAGAAGTACGTGAGACTCTGTTGGGGTTACTTAACGTCTTGGTTGTACGAAGGCAAGAAGTGTATATTCGCAAACTTGCTCAAAGAGCTGGAAGAGGAAATGATCGGTTCATTGCGTTATCTGTTGGTCGCCTTTGGCGCTAGAGGTGCTGTAGCGTGCACGGGTCGGGTTCCTGCTTTTATAGAGAAGGTCGTCGAACGAGTGCAGGAATCGATTCTGTGCCATTCTCGTGGATGCCTCCAGGACGATGTACGCGGATCACGAGCGGAAACTTGCGATGGAAATTGGTACAGGAGCAAGTGCGAAACAGAGACGGATGGACGAGACGGCGTGCGTGACGCTCTCCGTGCGCCAGATGGCGATGCAATCCAATGGAGGCGGCTTGCTGTGACGTGACTCCACTAGCACTGACGCGCATGTGCACGCCTTGCATCGAGGCCTGACCGCAGTCATCGAATTCCCGGCAATAATTCGTGCCTCAGGAGCGTCCATCAGCTTTTTCTCTAGCAAACTTTCGAGATAATCGTTTAGCACTTCGTGCGGGCAGTGAAATGAAACATTACAGGTTTTTGATGGAAAACCAGTGACCCTGAGAGAGCGATCTGATTCTTGCCTGGAGCAAAGCACTGGTATGGTACTGGTCAGCAATCTGGCAAGGCTGGAACGCAGTATACATACACAGAGAACTGTTTTTCTGTGCAAATGTCGATCGTTAACAGTTTCCCGTTATTCAATATCACTAGGTATATTCGATAAAAAAGGGATCACCGTTCAAAAAAGCGAGGATTTCCCGCAAACATTCCTCGGCTGCAAATTGCATGGGCAGCACATGAACTGCATCCGATACATGCAGACTGGCCATCTGAGCGATGTACACGTTGTCTATGCGGGCGTATCGAAGATCGAGCGCACGCATCAACCATTTGGGCAAGTTTACCACCAGGACGCCGTGATCTCGTTCATGCAAACAAGACGGACCAGACGCACGCCGACCGGCCTCCTCCGCGATCCCCTCGTTCATGCGTCTGCACGTCGCGGCTGAGAAGATCTCATAGACTACGACCGAGCAAAACCCCGTGTCACCTGAGATCAACAGTCGCGCGTCTGGACGTCCCGGTTGATGCGACCTCACCGGGTACGATCGAAAGAGTCCAAGAGGGTGCCGCGACGTGGGTCCAGCGCGTTGAGCGCGGCCTCGTGACAAACGTCACCGGTGCCTGCGCTTCGCGGCGGCGTGAAGGATGCCTCCGATTGATGCTTGCCGCCACCAAACTCCGATGCGGTACCGTTCGGCACCTCCGATCCTACATGCTTGCCATCAGATACAATTTCGTACGTGAAGAGGGAACCCCACTCCATCCGACACGCATCGATCACCTCGCGTTGATCGCGGATGCGCACGCGACGTCCAGCGCGAGCAATGCGTGCGGCGACGGCGAGTTTCTGGCTCTCCTCGATAATCGGGACAGCGCATGGATGCTTGTAGGTGACGCCTTCAAACGTATATTCTGGAAGGTTCTTCGCTAACAACGCCTCAGCCATATAGGTAGCATGCTTTTCATTGTAGGTATCTGTTGCACGACTCATCATGGGATCAATACCAACAGAAGCAGCGTAGCCGCCAAATGCTCGATTATCGCGCGGGAAACAGGGTCCACCGAAGCCGTAGCCAGGCAGCAGGCACTTGGACCCGACACGTGAGTCCGCGCCGACGCTCGCCAAGATTGCGTATTTGTCTGCATTTGGTGTGCGATCCGCGACGTCGCCAATAAAATTCGCAAAGCTGATTTTCATGGTGATGAAACAGTTCAGAGCGAGCTTCGCAATTTCCGCGGATTCCGGTGACATCCTGTGCACGGTGATCTGGTCTGGGTTCCGCACAAAGGATCGCCAAAGACGCTCGAGCAGGTCTCCGCCATACGTACTGCTTTCACCAATGAGAACCGTATCGGGCAGCTCGAGACCTTCGATGATGTTGCCTTGTTGAATAAACTCAGGATTGTATTGTAGTTGGACGTTTTCGCAGTCCCCTAACAGTGCACGCCCAATATTTGCTATGTATCCCGGCATCACCGTGCAACATATGGTGATGATTTTATTGCGCGGCCGGCGAGTATTGATGTGCATCAAAACACGCGAGAGCTGCGTGACGTCGTAGTGCCGGTCGCCGCCGGTGCTGGGCGTCGCAACCAGTACCAACAGATGATCGCTGAACTCTATCGCTTCATCCAACTCAGTCGTGGCTCGAAAGTTTCTAGCTGCCTTTAAGTACTCCATAACTTTGGGCTCGTTCGACTTGAGCGAACGCTCGTTGAGTGCCTCCACATACTGCGGCAAGACGTCGACCCCCAAGACGTGATAGCCGGCCCGTTCCGCGACAATTGCCAAACAAAGACCAAGACGCCCGACTCCTATTAACGAAATATTCTTCTCTCGTGTGCTCGGACCGGACATATCTGCAGCAAACGGGTGCACCGCAAAACGTGCACGTTAAAATGATTAGTAGCGATTGCGACGTACAACCGTGGCCCATACGAATCGCGAAAGCGCGCGCATCGATGCCTGCTACGCGCCGCGTTTGTTCACCGCATGGCCCTGGAGGCAAAGGTGTCATGCGGGCTGGATTGGATACCCGATGGCGAATTCGGCACCCGAACGTTCATAGGAACGATGCACTACCTCCAAAGGCAAGTCGGGGAGATGGATAATGAGACTCGCGGAATTTCCGCCATTCGTGGCGCCCTCGTTAGATGCCAGACACAGTCGCACACGTTGAGGTCTCTGGATAGCCTCGACGATCCGACACGATGGAAAAAACGAGTCGCACATGGGGCGCTGGCGGCACCCTGGTGCCCTGGGCGGGAAACAGAGTGAAAGGGAGTCATGCTGGAGCGGCCCAGGTGAGAGGTATCAATGTGTCGTCCGCCATACCACGGTATTTGTCGTGATTTTGACTTATTTACGCACAAGCACGTCACCATAAATTAGAACAGGCCCACTAAACCAGGCGTGCGTGCTAACGTTTTTGTTCCTTTTGCGGGGTTATCAACAACGTGCTTTGTGGGAACGTTTTGCGACCGCTTCCTGTTCCCCCTCTCAAAGCTGGCTTTGTCT
>Ga0123519_10006343_pt1 | contig 18623 bp, 10 predicted proteins | sample YelNatPaOPRAMG02_FD_87396 | JGI IMG/M metagenome (GOLD analysis project Ga0123519, IMG submission 87396) | Hot spring microbial communities from Yellowstone National Park - Yellowstone National Park OP-RAMG-02 (version 2) | ecosystem: Environmental > Aquatic > Thermal springs > Hot (42-90C) ... | reverse complement strand
CAGAACGCGCGTGATGGCAGCCGTCAACGTGGTCTTGCCGTGGTCCACGTGACCAATCGTGCCGATGTTCACATGCGGCTTCGTGCGCTCAAATCGCTGCTTGCCCATTTAGTATTGACCTCCTGATACTCCTTTTTGTCGTTTTTTAAGGGTTAAACTCCCCCAGCCTTACAGGTTTACCAGCTGCTTGCCCTGCACGCGGGCAATCAGTTCCTGCGCAATGTGCGATGGTACCTCTTCGTAGTGTGAAGGTTGCATCACGTATGTTGCACGCCCTTGCGTTAACGAGCGCAGGGCGGTCGCATAGCCAAACATCTCCGCCAGCGGCACGTGAGCCCGAATGGTCTGGGTGCCGCCTGGTCCCGGCTCAATGCCTTCGATTCGCCCACGCCGCGAGTTCAGGTCGCCGATGACGTCGCCCAGGAACTGCTCCGGCGTGACAATCTCCACCGCCATGATGGGTTCTTTGATAGTGGGGTTCGCCTTTTGCATCGCCGCCTTGAATGCCAGCGAACCGGCTATCTTGAACGCCATCTCGGAGGAGTCCACCTCATGGTATGAGCCGTCCACAACCGCGACGCGCACGTCTACCACAGGATATCCGGCGATAACACCGGTGTCCATTGCCTCGCGCACGCCGCCCTCGATGGCGGGAATGAACTCCTTAGGTATCACTCCGCCCACAATCTTGTTCACGAACTCGAAGCCCTGCCCCGGCGGCAGCGGTTCAATCTCTAGGATACAGTGTCCGTATTGACCGCGCCCACCGGTCTGGCGCACGTAGCGTCCCTCGCCGCGCGCCGGCTGGCGGATGGCTTCGCGATAAGCCACCTGCGGGCGTCCCACGTTGGCTTCCACCTTGAACTCCCGCATCAGGCGGTCCACGATGATTTCCAGATGCAGTTCACCCATACCCGAAATAATGGTCTGCCCCGTCTCAGGGTCCGTGCTGATTCGGAAGGTGGGGTCTTCCACAGCCAGTCGGCTGAGCGCGATGCCCAGCTTATCCTGGTCGGCTTTGGTTTTCGGCTCGATAGCCACCGAAATCACGGGGTCGGGGAACTGCATTGCTTCCAGAATAATGGGCGCTTTCTCATCGCAAAGCGTATCGCCTGTAGTTGTCTCGTTCAAGCCCACTGCTGCCGCAATCTCTCCGGCGTACACCACTTCCACATCCTCGCGGTGGTTGGCGTGCATGCGCACAATCCGCCCGATGCGTTCTTTCTTGTCCTTGGAAGCGTTATACACGTAAGAGCCTTTGCTGAGGGTACCGGAGTAGACGCGGAAGTAAGTGAGCTTGCCCACGAAGGGGTCGGACATAATCTTAAAGGCGAGGGCGGTAAACGGTTCATTATCGGAGGGATAACGCGCCTCAGGAGCACCGGTACGGGGATTGGTTCCCTTCACTGCGCCGATGTCTATGGGCGAGGGAAGGTAGTCCACAATAGCGTCCAGCAGAGGTTGCACGCCCTTGTTCTTAAACGAAGAGCCGCACGTTACAGGCACAATCTTGTTCTGAAGTGTACCACGGCGTACGGCGCGCACAATCTCCTCCGCGGTAATCGGCTCGCCCTCTAGGTATTTCTCCATCAGCGTATCGTCCACATCCGCCGCCGCCTCTATCAGCACCTCGCGCCAGTGCGATGCCATTTCGTGCATCTCGGCAGGGATTTCTGTCTCTTCGTACTCCTTGCCGAGGTCATCTTTGTAGATAATCGCCTTCATATGCACGAGGTCGATGATGCCACGAAAATCGCTTTCCGCGCCGATGGGCAGCTGGATGGGCACCGCATTGGCACCGAGGCGCTCTTTCATGCGCTGCACCACGCGGTAAAAGTCCGCCCCCAGGCGGTCCATCTTATTCACGTAGGCAATACGGGGTACGTGGTATCGGTTCGCCTGCCGCCACACCGTCTCCGACTGGGGCTGAACGCCGCCTACCGCGCAGAAGATAGCCACCACCCCATCCAGAACGCGCAGCGACCGCTCTACTTCGACGGTAAAGTCCACGTGACCGGGCGTATCGATGATGTTAATGCGATGCCCCCTCCAGAAGCAGGTGGTCGCGGCAGAAGTGATGGTGATACCGCGCTCCTGCTCCTGTTCCATCCAGTCCATGGTCGCAGCGCCATCGTCCACCTCACCGATGCGATGGATGCGTCCTGTATAGTACAGGATGCGCTCGGTGGTGGTGGTCTTCCCCGCGTCGATGTGCGCGGCGATACCGATATTTCGAGTTTGTTCTAGCGTGTACTCACGTGCCATCAGTTAGATATTTCCTCCTAGACCTGCACCCGCAGATCCCTGTTACCCCGGCCTACAGTAGACGACATTACCAGCGATAGTGTGCGAACGCCTTGTTCGCTTCCGCCATGCGGTGCGTATCTTCGCGTTTCTTCACCGCGGCGCCCTGATTGTTGGCAGCGTCCATAATCTCCGCTGCCAGCTTTTCGATCATCGTGCGCCCACCACGCTTGCGTGCGGAGGTAACCAGCCAGCGAATTCCCAGCGAAATCCTTCGCTCGGGACGCACCTCCATCGGCACCTGGTAGGTTGCACCGCCCACGCGGCGAGGGCGCACTTCCAGCACAGGCATGACGTTCTTCAGTGCCTGATGAAACACTTCCAGCGGGTTGCGCTTGGTGCGCTCACCCACAATCTCCATAGCCCGATAGAAAATCTTTTCGGCAACACTCTTTTTCCCGCAGACCATCAGGCGGTTAATAAACCGCTGCACCAATACGTCATTATACACCGGGTCTGGCGGTATCACACGGCGCGGAGCCGGTCCTTTTCTGGGCATTGCTCTCTTCCCTCCCGCTTACTTCGGTCGCTTCGTACCGTATTTGGAACGACTGCTCTTGCGGTTCTGCGTACCCGCTGCGTCCAGCGTGCCACGCACCACGTGATAGCGCACGCCTGGCAGGTCCTTCACACGTCCGCCACGTACCAGAACCACCGAGTGTTCCTGCAGATTGTGCCCAATCCCCGGGATGTAAGCCGTGACTTCCACACCGTTGCTCAGGCGCACACGTGCGACCTTACGCAGTGCCGAGTTGGGCTTCTTCGGCGATACCGTTCGCACCACCAGGCACACTCCCCGCTTTTGCGGGCAACCTTTCAGAGCAGGGCTCTTGCTTTTCTTGCGTATGGGCTGACGCCCTTTACGTACTAACTGGTTGAATGTCGGCATCTCGCGTGTTTTCCTCCATCACCGTCTCTGGGCGAAACACAACCCCTTCGCCACACACGAAGGCGAAGGGGCTGGTCATTCGACATCCCGCTATGTCACTCCCCCATGGAGGGGAAAAGAACCGAGCGTTTTTGGCGCCCTCTCGCCTCCTTTGCTCCGTGTTTGTTCTATACAGTTATCTTCCGCATCTCTCGCGGAAGCGATTCGCTTGTTCGGTTGGGCTTACCCAACCGAAGTATTATACTGGAAAGTGTCCAGAATGTCAACCTTTTTTGCGTGCCGACCCCGCCTTTTTTGGCTCTTACTACTCCTCACCAAAGGCGAGCGGGTCAATATCTTCCTCGTCGTGAGGAGGAACGATGGGAGGTTCCTCTTCAAAGGGCGTCTCTCCCAGTATGTCTTCTTCTGGGGTAATCTCGTCCTCTTCGAAGATACCCTCCTCACCCGGCAGGAGCACCTCGCCCGCTTCCACTACCGGTATCTCGCCGCGCTCGATAATCTCCGGTAGCGGCGGCTCTATCTCGCGATGCAATACCGGGTCGTACGCCTCCAGCGGTATCTCCGCACCTTCCGCCAGCGGCTGGGGCTCCAGTTCGCGGTAGGCGGCATAGCCCGTACCGGCGGGGATGAGCCGCCCGATGATGACGTTCTCTTTCAGCCCCACCAGCTCGTCTTTCTTGCCGCGCACCGCTGCCTCGGTCAGCACATGCGTGGTGCGCTCGAACGACGCGGCGGACAGGAAGCTCTCGGTGGTCAGCGCGGCTTCGGTGATGCTTTGCAGTACCCATTCTGCCGTTGCCTCACGCCCGCCCTGCCGACGCACGCGCTCGTTCTCCGCCTCGAAGATGAACTTGTCCACGATGCTGCCCGGCAGGAAGCGCGTGTCGCCCGGGTCCACCACGCGTCGCTTCTTCAGCATCTGGCGCACGATAATCTCGATGTGCTTGTCGTGGATATCCACGCCCTGTTGCTTGTATACCTTCTGGATTTCCTGCACCAGATACTCCTGCACCGCACGCACGCCTTTCAGCCTCAGCAGCTCGCGTGGCTGCAGCAAGCCTTCGGTGAGGGCATCCCCCGGCTCCACCGTGTCGCCCACTTTCACCTTCAGCTCGCCGCGTCCGGGTACCGGGTATATCTTGATAACCTGCACCTCCTCGATGCCCGCCTCTATTAGCCGCTCCAGATGCTCGGGAGTGATCTTCTCCCCCTCGCGTACGATGACGGCATCCGGGTCGCCCTCCGGCAACGACGGGTCGATGACGGTTTTGGCGGCCACTTCATCCAGCAGACCTTCGCCCGTCTCTGTGACCGTCACCGGCACATGCAGTATCACCTGGCGCATCAGCTCATGGCTCTCGATAGCAGCCACCACACCCGCGTGCTCAGACATGATGGCGCGTCCCTTGAGCGCCTCGGTTGCCATGAAGAGCTCGATGACGCGCGGCAGGCTACCGGCAGGAGTAATATAGGTATCCATCAACTCGCGGAACTGCTTTGCGCTAATAGACACCCCCTCCTCACCGACCTCTCCCTCTTGCTCTGCCATCGCCCGGCGGCGCTCCTCGTAGCGTCCTACGTCACGGCGCAACTCCTCCAGCAACTGCATGCGGACGTTGGCAAACTGCTTGCCGCCCGTGATGTAGGTGCCCGCGACTCCTCCCGTGTGGAAGGTACGCATGGTCAGCTGCGTGCCGGGTTCACCAATGGACTGCGCGGCGATAATGCCGACCGCTGTGCCTATCTCCACCAGCTTGCCGGTCGCCATATCGCGCCCGTAACATTTGGCGCACACGCCGCGGTGGTGCTCGCAGGTGAGCGGAGAACGTACCAGCACACCGCGCTCGCGCATCAGGCGGAAGTGTTCCAGCGCCTGGGCATCGGTCGCCTGCTCGGCGATACTGTCCAGGTCGCCCAAGATGGCATCGATGCGCTGTGCCGCTTCGTCGCTGATGAGCTCGCCCGCCTGCGCCAGCAGTTCGCCTGTTACCGGGTCGCGGATATCCTCCAGCGCGGTGCGAGCACGGATGCGCTCTGCCACCGTCTCCACCAGACTGGACAGGTCTTCCACCGGCTTAATGGTGATGCCGTTGGTAGTGCCGCAGTCATAGGCGCGCACAATCACGTCCTGTGCGGCATCTACCAGACGGCGGGTCAGATAACCGGCGTCTGCCGTTCGCAGGGCGGTGTCGGACATTCCCTTGCGCGCGCCGTGCGTGGAAACGAAGTACTCCAGCACCGACAAGCCCTCATGGAAGTTGGACTTAATCGGCAGTTCCTCCATCAGGTTGCCGCGCGAGTCGGCGAACAAGCCGCGCATTCCCGCCAGCTGCGACAGCTGCTTGGTGGAACCACGTGCCCCCGACGCCGTGATGATGTACAGCGGGTTGAAGCGGTCGATAGACTGCACGATGGCTTCGCCGATGTCCTCGCTGGCTTTCTGCCACGCCTGAATAACGCGCTGTTTGCGCTCGCCCAGCGTCAACTGCCCGCGCCGATACTGCTGGTTCAGCCTCTCTACCGCCCGCATGGTGTCCGCCAGAATCCTGTCGCGGTCCTCGGGGCTTTCCATATCGGTGATGGCGATGGTTGTTCCCGATGTGGTGGCGTATCGGAAGCCCAGGTCCTTCAGGTCATCCAGCAGTTTTACTGTGCGTTCCTGCCCATGCATGCGGAAGCAGGTGAGGATAAGGCTCGCCAGCGCCTTCTTGTCCATTACCATGTTCAGGTACTCGTCGGCGTAAGCGATGCCTTCCGGCAGGATTTCATGGAAGATGAGCCGGCCGACGGTGGTGGTGACTACTTCGCGCTTGCCGTTGCGCTCCAATCGCACCAGAATCGGGTCGTGCAGGGTAATCAGCTTGTGTTCCAGCGCCATGCGCGCCTCTTCGATGTCGCGGAAAGGCAGCCACCGCCTCTCACCGTTGACCTGTATCTGCTCGATACCGCGAGGCTCTTGCTCTTTGGCGATGGTCAGGTAGTAGGCTCCCAGCACGATGTCCTGCGTGGGCGCCACGATAGCGCGTCCGTCTGCAGGCGAGAACAGGTTCTGGGTGGATAGCATCAGCACCCGCGCCTCCGCCTGGGCCAGCGGGCTCAGCGGCACGTGTACTGCCATCTGGTCGCCGTCGAAGTCCGCATTATATGCAGGACAGACCAGCGGGTGAATCTGGATTGCCTTGCCGTCCACCAGCACCGGCTCAAACGCCTGAATGCCCAAACGGTGCAAAGTGGGCGCACGGTTCAGCAACACCGGGTGTTCATGGATGACATCGTCGAGGGCATCCCATACCTCGTCCCTCATGCGCTCGATGAGGCGTTTCGCGGTCTTGATATTCTGCGCCACTTCGCTGTCCACCAGCCGCTTCATCACGAAGGGCTTGAACAGCTCCAGCGCCATCTCCTTGGGCAGACCGCACTGATGCAGTTTCAGATTGGGTCCCACCACGATGACCGAACGACCGGAGTAGTCCACACGCTTGCCCAGCAGGTTCTTGCGGAAGCGACCCTCCTTGCCCTTCAGCATGTCGGACAGAGACTTGAGGGCGCGTCCATTCGTGCCCACCACAGGGCGCGCGCGTCGTCCGTTATCGATGAGCGCGTCGACCGCTTCCTGAAGCAGCCTCTTTTCGTGGTTGATGATGCTCTCCGGCGCACGGATTTCGATAATCTTCTTCAGGCGGTTATTGCGGTTAATGATGCGCCGGTACAGGTCGTTCAGGTCGGAGGTGGCGAACCGCCCGCCGTCCAGCTGCACCATCGGGCGCAGTTCGGGCGGAAGCACTGGGATGCACTCCAGAATCATCCACTCCGGGCGGTTCTTGGAGTTGATGAACGCCTCCACAATCTCCAGACGCTTAATGGCGCGGATGCGTGCCTGTCCCTGAGTGTTCTGGATTTCCTGGCGCAGCTCGCGTGCCAGTGCTTCGAGGTCGATCTCCTTAAGCAGGTCGCGGATGGCTGCGCCGCCCATGCCTGCCTTCACCAGACCGGTATAATCCTTGCCCGTGTGGCGCGAAACATGGAACAGCAGTCGCTCGATGGCGCGCCACTCCTCGTCGTTGATCAGCATGCGCTTCTCGATGCGCTCCAGACAGGCGTTGCTGTTGGGGCGGGACAGAGCCTCGTTCAGCTCGGTGATACGCGCCTCCGCCTCCTCGTACTCTTGCTGGATACGCCGCTCCAGATAGGCTCGCTTCTCCGCGATAGTTGCTTCGTCCCAAGGTTCCGAGCTATCGGTACCATGCTCCTTCAGCTGCTTATTGAACTCGCGGCGCATCCGCGCGACCTCTTCCTCTGCCTGCTTACGGATGTTTTCGGTGATTTCACGCAGGGCATCGCGGATGGTGTCCAGCTCCTGATTGATGGTCGCGCGGTCCACGTGCGTCACGATGTACGAAGCGAAGTAGATGACCTTCTCCAGAAGGCGCGAGGACATGTCCAGAATCAGAGCCAGCGGAGAGGGCATCGCCTTCAGGTACCAGATGTGGCATACGGGCGACGCCAGCTCGATATGTCCCATACGGCTGCGGCGCACCCGCGCACGGGTCACTTCCACACCACAGCGGTCGCAGATAGTGCCCTTGTACTTCATCTTACGGTAGCGACCGCAGTGGCACTCCCAGTCTTTGACCGGGCCGAAGATGCGCTCGCAGAACAGACCGTCCCGCTCCGGCTTGAAGGTGCGATAGTTGATGGTCTCCGGTTTCTTCACCTCACCGTGCGACCACTGCCGGATGTCATCCGGCGATGCGATACTGATACGTATCTTGCTGAACGCGCTGGCGTCTATCATCGCGAGTTGCCACCTCCTGCGGATGCTTCAGGATGATGTGAACGGCGCGGACGCGAGCCATCCTCTTCCTCTTCGTCCTTCAGGCTCACTTCCTCGTTCTTGTCGTTGTACAGCGTCACCTTGAGACCAAGACTCTGCAGTTCCTTCACCAGTATCTTGAACGATTCGGGCACACCCGGCTCCATCATCGGTTCGTTTTTGACGATGGCTTCGTACACCTTCACGCGCCCGATGACGTCGTCGGACTTGATGGTTAGCATCTCCTGCAAGGTGTAGGCAGCGCCGTACGCCTCCAGTGCCCACACCTCCATCTCGCCGAACCGCTGTCCACCGAACTGCGCTTTGCCACCCAATGGCTGTTGCGTCACCAGCGAGTAAGGTCCGGTGGAACGGGCATGGATTTTGTCGTCCACCAGGTGAGCCAGCTTCATCATATAGATGTATCCCACCGTCAGCGGGTTGTCGAAAGGCTCACCCGTCAATCCATCGCGCACCCAGCATTTGCCGGTGCGTTCGTCAATGCCACACCGTTGCCAGGTGTTGGCACGAATGCGTTCGATGATGTGCTCTATCATCTCTGGTGGAGCAGGCTGGAGCAGGGGTGCAGGCAGTTTCGACTCGTCGACGCCATAGCCCCCGCTCTTCTGCAGCTCTATCACCTCGTCCTCGTCCATGAGCAGCGGCGAGATGACAGGTGGCGCATTGACCTTGCTGGCAAGCGCCTCCAGTTTGTACATGGGCATCTCTCGCAGCTTCGCCCGTATCTCGTCGAGCATCTCTTCTGCGGTTTGCTCGTCGCGGAACTCCATTCCCAGCCCCAGGTCCACGTTGACGTAGTTCTGGAGCACCATTCGGCGCACATGCTTCGCCATGCGCTCCAGTTCCGCCAGAATATCCTCCTCCCGGGTGCCCGAGAACGCGGGTTCCTCGTAAGCAGTGCCGAAGAAGTGTCCAGCCCAGCCGAGGTGCGTTTCCTTAATCTGACCGATGTTCATACGCGAGGGCACGCCCAGCGGGTTCAACACGATGTCTACCGGCGTGCCATCCGGCAGGAAGGGCATGTCCTCGTCGGGTAGTATCTTGGAGATAACACCCTTGTTCCCGTGGCGACCAGCCATCTTATCGCCCTCCATCAGCTTGCGCTTCTGTGCCACGTACACACGCACAAGCATGTTCACACCCGGCGGCAGGTCATCGGCACTGATGCGCTCCAGGTCGCCGCCGCACCGCTCGCACTCGGGTCTTTCCTCCGGCCGCTTGCTGAAGTAGTGGATGTGTCCGCACTCCTTGCATCGGTATCGGAAACGGGAGAAGACCTTCACGTCGATAACCTTCCCCTTCTCGCCGTGCGGCAGGCGCAGGGATACGTCGCGCGTCTCCTCGGCTTTTTTACCGAAGATAGCGATAATCAACCTCTCCTCAGCGCTGAGCTCGCTCTGCCCCTTCGGTTGCACTTTGCCAACCAGAATGTCCTCGGGCTGTACCTGCGCGCCGATGCGGATAATGCCATGCTCATCCAGGTCTTTCAGTGCATCTTCGCCCACGTTGGGGATGTCGCGCGTAATCTCCTCGGGACCCAGCTTCGTATCGCGCGCCTCTACCTCGTAGCGTTCGATATGGATGGAGCTGTACACGTCATCGCGCACGAGGCGCTGCGATACGAGGATGGCGTCCTCGTAGTTGTAGCCTCCCCAGGGCACGAAGCATACCAGCACATTCTTGCCCAGCGCGAGTTCGCCACGGTCGGAGCAAGGTCCGTCCGCGATAACCTGCCCCGCACGCACACGGTCGCCCCGATTCACGATGGGCTTCTGGGTGATGCAGGTGGACTGGTTGGACTGCATGGTGTTGAGCAGCGGATAGATGTCCAGGTCACCGTCTTCGGTGCGCACCACAATCTCTTCGGCGGTCACCTTGGTAACGGTACCATTGCGCCGTGCTATCACCAGCGCACCCGAGTCCATCGCCGCACGTCGTTCCAGCCCGGTCTTGACAATCGGTGCGGACGAGCGCAACAGGGGCACCGCCTGTTTCTGCATGTTGGACCCCATCAACGCACGTGCGGCGTCATCGCTCTCCAGGAACGGTATCAGAGCAGTGGCGATGGACACCAGCTGCACCGGCGACACATCCATCAGCTGCACCTCTTCGCGGCGCACGATGGGATAACGGTTGGCTTCCGCCGATTGGTGACGCACCTGCACGAACTCGTCGGCGATGGTGCCGTCCTCCAGCAGCCGCGTGTCGCCGGGGGCGATGCGATACTGCTCCTCTTCCTCTGCCGACAGGTAGACGATTTCGTCGGTGACTTTGCCGTCGACCACCTTCCGGTAGGGTGTTTCGATGAACCCGAACTCGTTGACCCGGGCGAAGATAGCCAGCTGGCTGATCAAGCCGATGTTGGGGCCCTCCGGCGTCTCGATGGGACATATGCGCCCATAATGGCTATCGTGAACGTCGCGCACCTCCAGAGTGGCAGACTGCCGCGTCAATCCGCCTGGACCGAGTGCGCTCAGGCGACGCTTGTGGGTCAGCTCGCTCAGCGGGTTGGTCTGGTCCATGAACTGCGACAGCTGGCTGGAACCGAAGAAAGACTTTATCGCCGCGGCGACGGGCTTAATCGCCAGTATCACCTGAGGCATAATCTGGTCGGCATCCATGCTGGTCATGCGCTCTTTGGCGACCTTCTCCATGCGCAGGAAGCCGTTGCGCAGCTGGCTTTGCAGCAGTTCGCCCACCGCACGCACGCGCTTGTTCTTCAGGTGGTCGATCTCGTCCACCTCGCCCTCGCCGCGCTCCAGTTTCAGCAGGTATTCCACTATCGCTACGAAGTCTTCCTTGGTAACGGTACGCACGTCTAGGGGAAGGTTCAGCCCCAGCTTCTTGTTCAGCTTGTACCGCCCCACCCGCGCCAGGTCATAGCGGCGGTTGTCATACAGCTGCGAGGCGATGAGCGCACGCGCCCCCTCTTCCGTCGCCGGGTCGCCCGGGCGCAGTTTGCGATAGATGTCCATCAACGCCTCGCGCTTGTCGTGGGTCGGGTCGTGCTCCAGCGTCGCCACAATCACGGAGGGTACGTCCAGCACCTCTATCTCCGGCAGACCCATGCTCTCGATGCGGCGCGCCACTTCATGGTCTATACGATGAAACGCCTTAATCAGCGGTTTGCGCCCGCGAGGCTCCATAATGTCGGCGGTCGTCCACTTGCCCTCCAGCTGCTCGCGGGTGGGGTTCTCCAGACGCACGCGCGTGCCGAACAGGCGCAGGATGTCCTCGGTGGTATCGGTCGGAGAGGAGACCGCCACCTCCATCTCCAGCACGCTTTCCGGCAGGTCGGGCTTCTGCAGGAACTCTTCGGTGATACGGTCGCCGACGTTCAGAAGCACTTCACCCGTTTCAGGGTCCACCAGAGGCTTGGGTGAAACTTTGGGTGCTTTACGATAGTAGCCCTGAACCTGTACCAGCTGTTCCGGCGTGTTAAGTACCTCGCCTGTCCCGGCGTCCACACCTTCCTCCACGATACCCTCGTATCGCCGGTGCAGGGCGTCCTTGACCTTCATATAGCGAGGCACACAAGCCTCGGGGAAGTTTTCCAGCGCGCGCAGGAAAGTCGTTATCGGCAAAGCGCGTCCCTGACCGATGCGCATGGTGATAACGTCATTGGCGCTGGTATCGATCTCAATCCAGGGTCCTTCGTTGGGGATGACCTTTGCCCCGAAGATATTCTTGTTGCTCAGGTACGTTTCGAGCCATTGTCCGGTAGGTGTGCCCTTGCGGAAAATCTTGTCGAAAACGTTCTCGAAGTAGACACCAGGTGAGCGCAGTATCTGGCTGACCACCACGCGCTCACGTCCGTTAATAATAAAGGTACCTTTGTCGGTCATCAAAGGCAGGTCGCCTAAATAAACTTCGGACTCTTGCATCTCGGTGGGCACGCCGCCCTCGATGCGACCGTAGCGCACGTGCACCCGGATGGGTGCTTCGAAAGTCATATCACGGTCACGGCACTCCTCCAGACTGTACTTCGGCTCGCCCAGCGTGAAGTCGAGAAGCTGGACAAATTGCTGCCCCGTAAAGTCGTAGATGGGCGAGAAGTTCTGAAATAGCTCAAGAAGCCCCTCTTCCAGAAACCACTTGTATGATTCTAGCTGTACGGAAACGAGATTGGGAGGTTCGACTGGTTTAGAGGTACGCGTTGCCGAGTGTTGAATAGTCTTCATTCGGGTACCCTCCTACGCTTGCACACGAATTATTAGTATGGCACAATCTTGCAGTTTTGTCAACCCTTTCGGCGGTGATTCGCAAAGATTTTTGTGTAAATCTCACGCATTCGAAGTCAAAACCGCCTGCAATGGAGTGATACCCCATTCCTCCAGCATGGCGCAAAGCCGGGAGACCGGTAAACCAACCACGTTAAAGTAGCATCCTTCGATGCGTTCAATCAGGGTGGAACCGTATCCCTGCGCCCCGTATGCCCCCGCTTTATCCATCGGCTCGCCTGTGCCCACATACCGCCGCAGGTGTTCCTCGCTGACCTGCCGGAACCACACCCGCGTGCGCACCGCATCACACTGCTCCTGCACCACCCTGCCATCTACTACATCCAGCACAGCTATTCCCGTAACCACCTGATGTTCATGACCGTTCAAACGACGAAGCATAGCAAGCGCATCTTGTGTGTCTTGCGGTTTGCCCAGAATCTCTCCAGCGAGCACCACAATCGTGTCCGCGCCGATAACAATCCCACTGCGCTGGCGGCGTGCTACCGCCACAGCCTTCTCACGAGCCAGCGTTCTGGCTATCTCTTCGGGAGAATGTCCATCGGGGGGCACCTCATCGATATCGGCGGGCTCAACCCGGAAAGGAATCCCCAGCAACGCCAACAGGTCCCGCCTGCGAGGCGAGGCGGATGCCAAAATGAGAGGACGGACAGGTACAGATGCTCTTATCATGAGTGATAGGGTGATGAAACATCCTTCCGTAATATTGTACCCCAACTGCTTGCCAGTTGCGAGGAGGGTGTTGGAAAATACAACGTAGCCGCAGGTTTCAGCCTGCCTGCGTTGGTGGAGGGCGAACCTCCTGGTGAGCGGATTTATCGCGCAACGTGAGCGGTGGTGATACAAGAATCAGGGAGACAATCTCCAACGAGATTGCCCCCCTCTGATATCAGTAACCGTACAGTCCCCAGAGCGCCCAGTCGCCGACCCAGGTGGGCTGCTGATTGACCGTCCATGCCATGCCGCTGGGGAAGGTGTTCAGCGGACTGGGCTGGTACTCTTGCGTCGTGGGGCACTTGGCGAGGAACTCACGGATGTTCATCCACTTGGCGTGCCCATCCACGTAAGTAATCACGATGCCCTCGGAGTGCGGCGCGTTGTTCTTGTTCAACACGCCGTTCTGATAGAACCACTTCTCCCACAGGTGACGATGCGCCATCGGGTAGATGGTCTGGATGGGCTGCGGTCCGTACACATAGTGCCGCACGCCGGGGAAGCGGTCTTCCATCAGTATCATGGTCTCCGCCGGTCGCTGTACCCCAGCCAGCGTGCCGCCCAAGAAAGAGTTGCGGATTTGCTGGGCGTTACCGGTGCGGTTCCAGGTGTTCAGTGCGCCCGTGATGTGCAGCGCGAGCGAGTAGCCGCCGTCGAAAATCTCTGCGTTCTGCTGCCATGCCTGCTGGTCAAACTGGCGGCTGGGGCAGAAGAAAATCTGGATGTTCTTCACGTAGGGGTAAATCCAGTACTGCCACTTGTAGTGGTTCACGCGCTGCCCGTAGGTGGGACCGCTGCAGCCTACCGCGGTGGGCTGATAGGGCACGACGTTGGGGGCAATGCAATCGTCGTTACGAGGGAACGTCTCATCGTAGTCATTGACGTACATCGTAATGCCCAGCCCAATCTGCTTGCAGTTGGACAAGCAGGTGGTCTGACGCGCCTTATCACGCGCCTGGGCAAAAACGGGGAACAGGATCGCTGCCAGTATCGCGATTATCGCGATGACCACCAGCAGCTCGATGAGTGTGAAGGCGAATCGTTTCAAACCTGACATTCCTCCTTGTGTATAAAGTGTGTTACAACACCACGTCGCCACGCTCTTCCGTGCGTATTCGTACCGCGTCCTCTACCGGCAAAATGAAAATCTTGCCGTCACCCGGCTCACCCGTGCGGGCATATTGCAGGATGGTTTGCACAATAGGCTCAACGTCTTCATCGCGTACAATCATCTCGATTTTGACCTTCGGGGGCAGATAGATGGTGTAACCGGCGCCGCGATAGTGTTCACGGGACTCCTCGTTGCTACCTCGCCCACGTACATCCGTCACGGTCATCCCCACCACACCCAGCTCGCTCAACGCCAGCTTGACCTCATCCAGCTTGAACGGGCGAATGATACACTCAATGCGTTTCACATCGCTTATATTCTACCCTATCGAAGAGATTCCTTGTCTTAACAACGGCTTAACAATTCAAACATACCGCACACCCGCTACACTTCCCCGAACACCCCCTTCCGTACCGATTTCCCTTATCACAGTTGCCACAGGTATCAGACAGGACGATGGAAGGATATCGGTTCTTTACCAGAGTAACCTGTAAGCGTCATTCCATTCTGCAGTGAGGAGATGAGGATGAGAGCCCGGAGAACCCTTCTCGCGCTGTGCGCGTTGCTGACGATAGCCACTGCCATTCCGTCTTTTGCTGGCGACGACAGTACGCCGCTCATTGACCCGACCCGGCCCGTCACACGCATTACGCGCAACAGTTTTACCCTGCAGTACTTCACTCAGCAGCCCTGCGAAACCCGAGTACAGGTGCGTGAGGGCGACATCCCGATGATTGCGTGGCGACCCGAAGGCAAGAAGACCGACTTCTGGTCTCAGCCAAACGTGCGCGTCGTGCGCGTTGCCGGATTGCGGCAATGGCACACTGTCACGGTAGATGGTCTCAAGCCGGGCAAGCGGTATTTCTATCGCATCTACGATCCCGGCGCCGTACCCACCCCGGAGGAGAAACGCTGGGGGGCAGAACCGCCCTGGCGACGCGAGTATGCCGTCTCCACGCAGGCACCCAAAGGCTACAAGACGATTATCCACGTGCCGGTGAAGGTTCTCCTCATGCCCAACGTCATTAACGTGGCTTCAGCACACGATGCCAGCGGCGCCATCGCCCCGCGCCCCCAAAAACTGACACCCCAGCAGATAGAGATTATCCGCAAGGAGTATGAGGCGGCTTCTCGCTTCTTCTGGGTGAACAGCGGGATGCGCTTCTGGGTGGACTTCCAGATTTTCATCGACGACCGGTGGCAGCGTTGGGGACCAGAACCCAACAATGCCGACCCGTTCTACAAAGGGTGGCCCATGTGCCGCAGTTACCCGGGCGAGGACTTTCGTGGTCCGGGCGGCGGCGAGTTTACCATTGTGGATACGAAGGACATCCTGCGCACGAACACGCAACCCGTCTACGAGGAACGTCCTTATCCCGGACAGATCGAACAGGCGTTTCCCCGCCGCTGGAACCCACGCACGCAGAAGTGGGAGTTTTACGGCTCCGGTGGAGGCACCTTTGGCGTGGACGGCCTGCCCGATGGCGTGCCTGCCCGTTCGCAGTTTCTGGGCGGAGGCGATACCGCATGGCTGGTCACGCACGAGTTCCATCACCAGATGGAGTCGTTCGGCGCGTTCTCGCTGGCGAATCGCGAAGACGATCGCATCGTGTTCAACCATCCTGAACCCCGCTATAGACGCACCAATCCCGATGGCACCGTTTCCGAAAACACATGGAACGGCGCAGGCAGGCACGGCGAGCACTGGCAGTGCATGGCGTTCTGGGACCGAACACTGACCGACGCGCAGTGGCTGAGGATGTATGTCGGCTACACGGTGACCGTGCGTGACGCTGACGAGGACGGCGTGCCCGATGATGACCCGCGCCTGCCACTCGACGAGAAGCGGTTCGGAAGCAACCCGCGCAAGCGTTCCACTGACGGCAGAATCTCCGACCTGCGCAAGGCGATGCTCAGCACATGGGCATATTCGCACCTGCAGTTCAGCTTCAACAAGCCGCCCGCTCAATATATCCAGCCGAACCCTGTTAGCCCCGACACCGACGGAGACGGACTGACCGACGACGTCGACCCTTACCCGCTGTATCCCTGGCAGCCGTTCATCTACGCCTATCGCGCTACAGTGGACGGCGATGACAGTGAGTGGGCAGCTATACCCACTGCCGGGGAGATGGAGAAAGGCGGCATCCGCTTCACCTTCAAACAGGCGCATGACGAGAACGCCTACTATGGGCTGTTCACGGTGAAAGGCAACTGGAAACGTATCTATGCGGTGTTCGACGGCGAAGGCAAGGGCGTCTTTTCGCGCGAAGGCATTCAGAGTATCGAGGTGCTGAACGGCGATACCCTGACAGTTCGTCCCGCCTGGGCACCTGCGCCGGGCTTGAAGTGGAAATCTTCGCGTAAAGCAGACGGCACGAGCGTTATCGAGTTCAGCCTGCCGAACCGTGGGGAAGGCATCTGGTTCTGGACGCGCGGCGGGCGCGAAATCGGCGCTTCCATCGACGTCATCGCGGCGGACGATAAGGCGTACTCGGTGTATGAACCCTACCACCTGTTCTATGCGGTGATGCTGGAACCCAACGGCCGCTTCCCGTTGCCCGCCAACGCCCCTGCGGAGCTGAGCCGCGAATCCGCCACCCGCGTTTATCTGCCAGACGATCCAGTGCTGAAGTTCACCGGCAGCGGCTGGAAGCTGGAGAACGGCGTTCTGCGCCACTCCGGACATGAGGAGTCGGTGGTTTACATCGACGGGTTGAACGCGCTGGAGTTCGACTTGTGGGCGCAAATAGAGGCGAAACAGGACGTCGTGCTGGGGGCGTTCCTGCCGGGCACCCCGTCCATGAACGCGGGTGTGGACTATATTGCCTTCGTAGGCGGCTATGGGAACACGGTAACGCGCTTCCGCCTGTTTGGACGCGAGGAAGGCAACGGTGAGGTGATGGTCACGCCGGGCAAACACACCTACCAGCTGAGCCGGCGAGGGGGCGAGGTATGGTTGCTGGTGGACGGTAAGCCGGTGTTGTACGCCGCCGACCCCAATCCCAAACAGCCCGTGAACCGCCTGGCGGTCATCGGTGGATACGGAGGTGACCAGGTGCTTTACGAGATCAGGATAAGGGTGCCGTAAGCTGCCGGTCAGAAGCAAAGAATCTCTGTGCCGGATTCGTCGCAGGGCGTGCACGGACCGACCTCATTCTGCGCAGAAGCCGTTCGTCCGATGCCCGCGCACGGCACGATACACCCGGCTCAGAAGGTCCGACAGACTCAACTGCTCACACACCGTTTCGTCGTCGCCTAACTGGGAAAGGAAGCGGAGCAACGACCTTCTGAGGTCGTCGCGGTGTGCTGGTTCCTGCTCCGCCCCTACAACCTGCACGACCGGGACACGTATTCTCGGCAATCGCCCGCTTACGACCTCCTTGCACCGAAGGTTCAGCAAGCGTCCCTCTGAATCGTAGGCGACATATTCATTCTGCTGCACGTCGGTGGGCTCTACATACTGCTCAAGGTCCTGAACAGCATCGAAGACCTCGATGTCGCCTGCGCTATCTACCAAAACAAATGGTGGACGCATTGCTTAAAACCTGTGCCAAAACGACCTGGAGGTTAGTAAGGTCATCGAACCAGTCATCCCCACTGGGATCCACTCTATTAGCCGACTCATGCCCGCAGTACAAATACGGATGCTCGCTCAACACCGCATCTCGGCTGACGAACCGCCCTACCTGCGGGTCGTAATAGCGTGCCCCGACGTGCAGCAAACCCGCGTCGCCATCGTCGCGGTAGCCCCATGCGCCTGCGAAGCGATAGGGGTTGGCACTGCGGCCCCATTGCGCTACCGGGTTGCCGATAGACGCAGGCTTGCTGCAGCATGCGCCAATTTTCTCTGTGGCGTCCGAGCCTATACCTGTACTGAATAATACACGGTAAACACAGTGTGCGGTTCACTTCGCGGCAGCCACATCCACGGAACGTCGCTGTATTGCTCCCTTAATTGCCTGCACTGAAAATGCAGCCATTCATCGAATCGCGTTCTGGTGTGAGCGACGTGGAACGGCTGCAGAATGTATTGCTCCGCTTTTGAACCAATGACACCCCAAACATCGGAGAGATCTTGTGCAATGTTATAGCTACGCAACGCCGCTCCCCTGTCACCAAGCAAATCATACACCTGACCTAACCTCAGATACGCCCATGCCCGATGCCATTGGGGCAAAACCTCTGCGTGTGATGAGAGTACTTGTGCCGCGCTCAAGTAGTCTTTCAAGCGCATATATGATACTGCCCCATAGAACACTACCTCTAAGTCGCTGCCGTAGAAAGAGAGATAGCGGAGGCACGCATCGGCGCACTCGCGCAGACTTCCATCTTCATACTGCCGCCTGATAGCCAATCGGTCAGACCAGGCCTGCCGAAGTTGTCGGTCGAGAGCCTCGCAACGAAGATGCAGGAAGTCTTGCCATTGCTTTTCCAACTCTCGCAAGGAGAACCCGGTAGCCCTCGTCAAAAGCCAATCCATTTTGGGCAGAAACGCAAACAAGGGATAGACCCTCTTCTGCATGAGGT